>Ga0206806_1059_pt1 | contig 25959 bp, 25 predicted proteins | sample Alteio_BWOrgCont_60_FD_152911 | JGI IMG/M metagenome (GOLD analysis project Ga0206806, IMG submission 152911) | Enriched cells from forest soil in Barre Woods Harvard Forest LTER site, Petersham, Massachusetts, United States -... | ecosystem: Environmental > Terrestrial > Soil > Temperate forest >... | reverse complement strand
CTTCAAATAATCTTATTGTATTTGCAGATTTCATTTTGTACTTTGTATGAAACATGATTTATGTCTGATACTTTAAAAGTGCTTTTAGATTCAATTCATAGATTGCAATCCCGTATATCGCAAATGCAAACTGTTTCAAATAACACTTCTGCCAGTTGGGAGTTTTTAAAAACATCTATGGCTAATGGACTTGGAAGTATAATTGGCGGCTTTATTGGTGTAGGCGGTTCTCTTTGGCTTTATAATAAACAATCCAAAAAACAGAAAGCAGAAGAGGTTAAGATTTACAAACAACAACAGGAAGAGAAGCTGATATATTTTTCAATGCTTTTAGAAAAAATCGCAAACGTCATCAATACTATGCAAGAAAATATCAAGCAAAGTATAAATTTAATAGATATTGACAATACAAACTTCTATGCCTTAACCGTTGTGCCGCTGGAAGATTTGGATCGGGTAAGTAACAAACTTAACTTGGAAGAATACTTACTTGTTTACATCAAACATTCAAAAAGTAATGATTCAATTAAAAATTTCCAGAATATTATCTCTCTTGTTGATAGCACTTACCACTTGCTTTTAAATTTGGAAAAAACAACAGAAAAAGCAGGAAGAGTGAATTTTGAAGAAGGGCAGAAAGTAGCAAACATTTCTTCAAAATTACGCGATTTAATTAGGCCACTTTCGGTAGGCAGAACAACCCTGCCTACAGATACTGTGCTTGAACTACATAAAATTTTTGGCGACCATTTTAGTAACAGCAAAGGGGAATTAAAAGATGTAAAAAATCATTTCTTTGCACCGATTAACAATCTTATTCTTACTTTGATGCATTCAAGTTCACTTATAACTACAGAAATGGAAATACTTGCAGTTACCTCATTAGATGGTATGGAAGCTTTTTCAAGTCTTGAAAGAGAGATGGATGAATATAAACAACTGCTTAATTTTGATTTGAACCAATTAAAAGAGTGGCAAAATGAATTTATCGAACTTCTAAAAACCTTACCGTAAGATTTTCCATTTTTAAAACCTTCCACTATTTAAAACTGAAAGCAGTAAAATGTTTTCAGAAGATTTGAAAGAAGGTGAACACGCAGAAAGAGAGTTTGCCGAATGGGCAATAAAAGAAGGATTAAAAGTTGAGAAGATACAGGGCAACTTTGCGGCCTATGACTTGATTGTTTCAGACGAAACCGAACAGATAAAAATTGAAGTGAAGCTTGACAGAAAGGCGCACTACACCGGCAACGTCGGCATTGAACTTTACAAACAGGTCAATGGTGTTGATTTGCCTTCTGGCCTTTCAGGTTCCGAAGCTGATACTTTTGTGTTCAATCTTCTGAACATTGGCATGTACGCCATCCCCACAAAAAAACTCAGGCAGCTTGCCGACGATAAGAAATATAAGGCTGGCGTATGGTGTGGGGATGGAAATAGAACGTACATGCTTTTATTCGATAAAGAATTTTTCCTCACCCAATGCAATTATCTCGACTGACCCATGAATGACCCAAGACCAAACAATCAAACACCAATACAAGAACCGCATACTGACGGAGTTGTTTAACTCGAACATACTTCAAGTAAAAATTAATGGCGCGGCCCAACGTAACCATTTGCACTATTACTACAAAATTCACGAGGACGTTTGCAGCGAAGTTTTTTTACACATGGCAAGACTGAAAGCCGACGACATCATAGAAATGTATGAGGATGAGAAGAACGGCGGTGTAACACCATCAAGCCGACTTGTAAGACTTGCGACCAGGATAATGTCTTTACAAGGCTTTGCCAAGAAGAAGGGCGACAATTACCCCAAGCAGTCAGTCATGACAAACATTCTCTACTTCAGCAACCTGAACAAAGAAGGTGGCAACTGCACTGGCTTCACTGGTGGCAGCTACTCAATGGAATACGACGAGTACCAGGAAGAAGTTGAATTGCTGGTTGACGAAGACGGGAAAGACTTTTTGCAGGACTTGTGGAAGCTTGTAAAAGAAAACCTATCTAAGGAAGACAACGAATTTTTAGAAGAAATATTTACTGGCAAGAAGAAGCGTGGCAAGTACAAGAAGGACATAACCGACCGGCTTGATGAAATAAAAACCAAAATCAGAAAAATTGTTGAAGACGCAAAACTCAATCTATAATGACACAACAAATATTTAACGACATAAAAACTTTGCTGCCTGTGTTGACAGAATATAACACAACCGGCCGGGCACAGATAAGCATTGACCAAAAGCTTTTACTCAAGCAGCTTGCAAAGGACATACTCAAGGTTCCTAATCCAAATATCGCATGTGATAGTTGCGTTGTTTCATACCTGCATCACTTGTATTCATATCACGAAAGGGAATACCCAAAGTTTATGGAACAACAGAAGTCCAAGAAGCCTAAAAAAACGAAATGAGTTAAATAAAAAAGCAGCCATCAGGCTGCTTTTGTTTTCATTAATATTATTTGTGTATAAAATTGTTGATTATCCTAATCCATTCAATGGCAGCGGGTATTGTTTCAAAAAGGATTTTGCCAATCCGTAACCAATTAACCCCTGTTAGAAAGGACTTCACCCTTATTAAAAAGGACTTCACCCATTTCATAAAATAAATGTTGTTTGGTGTTACTAAATATTGTTTTAACTAATTGTCAGCATTTTGCCGAAGCAGAACCATGAAATCTTAATTTCAAAAATTCTACTCTCTTAGATTTATATTTCTAAGGTATTTCTGCGGCTATTTTCGCCGATACAATTAGTGCCAGCAATGCTGTAAGCACCAAATACATCAGGTTAATCACTCGCGATTGTCTTACTTCTTGAATTTATTCGATAGGCGTGTTTTTCTATAAAATTAGAACGAGTTCAACTATTACCCCAAATACTTTAGTTAAAATATACTAAATATATAAAAGGACTATCGAATGAAATTTCAAAAAGGCCAGGTCGCCAATCCGAAAGGAAGGCCAAAGGGCGCAAAAGACAAACTAACACCGGAGATACTTGAGAGTATTTTAAACATCATACACAGCAATTACCGCATTGGCGGCCAGTTCTACATGGACATTGATTTGATGGAACCATTCCAGCGCCAGACGCTTGTTGCCAAGTTTGTTGACAAGGTTCTGCCAACTCTTGTTGCTGCACAGATTGACCAGAACAACACCGGTGACATAAAAATATCTGTCAGCTACGCAGAGGACGCACCAGAGATTGACGAACCTAAACAAGATTAATGTATGACAACGATATTCAACTTGTTCTACCCAAGCCCCACAAGGCGCAACAGAAAGTCCTTGACTCGAAAGCGAGGTTTAAGGTGCTTTGCTGTGGCCGTAGGTTTGGCAAGACACTAATATGTCAAGTCATTGCAATAAGGTCAATGCTTGAGAACAAAGCAGTCTGCTACGTTGCGCCGGAATTTGGGTTTGGCAAGGAATTATTCAACCAGGTTCTCAAACTTATACCAAACGCTTTAATCAATGAGAACAACAAATCTGAACTGTACATTGAGTTAATCACTGGCGGTTCCTTGAGGTTCCTGTCTGGTGAGGCATTAGACAGCTTTAGGGGCCGCAAGTATCACCTCGTAATAATTGATGAGGCAGCAAAAATTAAGGACTTAGAAACTGCCTGGAACTTTGCCATAAGGCCAACGCTGACCGACTACAGGGGTGACGCAATCTTTATATCAACGCCAAAAGGCACCAACTTCTTCTACAAGCTTTTTATAAGGGGCAAAGATGGCGAACCTGGCTATGAGAGTTTCCATTATCCGACCAGCGCCAACCCATACATAAGCAAGGAAGAAATTGAGGACGCCAAAAGGGACATGACCGAGGCAGCTTTCAATCAAGAGTTCCTTGCGCTGCCAGGAGAGAATGAGGGCAACCCATTCAAACAGCATGATATATTCAACAACACTATACAGAAGCTGTCAGACAAGCCAGCAGTCATATTTGGAATTGACCTTGCAAAGACTGTTGACTTTTCTGTGATTGTCGGCCTTGATGAGGACGGCGCAATGTGCCACTTTGAGAGGTGGAGAACAACGCACGAGGAAAACAGGGAGAGAATAAAAGGACTGCCTGCTTACATTCCAAAGGTCATGGACAGCACAGGTGTTGGCGACCCAATTTATGAGGCCTTGAGGGACATTGTACCAAACCTGCATTCCTTCAAGTTTACAGGCAGTTCAAAGCCTATGATAATGAAATCCCTTATAACCAATTTTGAGAAGGGGCTTGTCAAGGTGAACGAAAAGACAGCGGAAGAAATGAGAACGTTTGAATATTACGAGACGGAAGCAGGCAATGTGAAGTACGAAGCACAAAGCGGCTATCACGACGACTGCATCATGGCTTTGGCAATGGCAAACTTTTATAAGAACAAATACATTGACATGTCTAAGTGGCAATTGTATTCGATGTAAGTATTTAAAGAAAAAAACAAATGCAGAACGTAGAAAATTTACTCAAGCTGTTGCCGGGGTCATGGGACGAACTCAAGTTGAAAGATTACCTGAAACTCTTTAAAGTAAAAGTGAAAGAGACTGACGATATAGACAACCAGTTTGTAGACATGGATAACTTGCTTGGCACCTTATCGGCGCTGACTGGTGTTCCCGAAAACGAGTTGGAACAATTTCCGCTTGAGTCAGTCAACCGGCTTGCGACCAAAATACTTTTTATTCATCAGTTGCCGGTTGATAAGAAACCAAAGACGCGCTTGAAGAAAATTGAAGAACTGACATACAACGATTATGTTTTTTTTGTCAGCCATGCGAAAGACGTCTGGAGTGTCATGCCAGCAATCATAAAATCTTTTTTGAAGGACGACCTGACCGAAGAACAGATAAACAATTTCAGCATGCAAGAGGTGCATGCCATTTTTTTTACGCTAAACAAACGGTTGAGGAAATTAACGAGGTCTATGTTACGCCACTCTCGCCTGGCACTGGCGAAGAACATAATGAGACAGGCATGGAAGACCATACTTACCAAGCTGAAATTGGCCGTCAGAGGAGAAAGATAAACGAAGCTTATTCCTGGCACTTTCTTGCAAAGAGGGTTGCCGACTGGACAAACGAAACTTTTTTTGTTATCATGGACAAGCCAGCCGTTGAAGTCTTCGCAATCGTATTACTGATGCAGGCTGAGATAAACCTGAATAAAACAAAATCCCAATGAAACGAACCTTAGCACAGGCAACAAGCAGGGCAGTGCAGAACTCAAACCTTGACCAGTTGGATAATTTCGGATCCAACGTTGACGACTTCAAGGCCACAAGCGAGTTGTCTGTAATTGAGGCGGTCATTGGGGACTTCATCAAGAAGGTCAAGCAGAACATGCAGGACAAGGACATGATTGTCACCGGACGTATTGAAGACATCACAATTGAGAAAGAAGGAACAGACATCAACATTATTGCACCCAACTACCTGGAATTCCAGGATAAGGGTGTAAATGGCGTTTCATCAAACCTGTATGACACGCCTTACAAGTTTAAGAACAAGAAGCCACCACTGCAACCAATTTTAGATTGGGTCATTGCAAGAGGCTTGGCAACTGGCAAGAGGGCTGAAGGCATGGCTTATGCAATCCAGAACACCATATACCAGGAAGGGCTTCAACCAAGAAATATTTACAGTAAGGAACTCCCATCGCTGGCAAACTCGCTGGCTGAACACATTTCTGGCTTCACCATAGCCAACATCATAGACCAAATTTTACCGAATGAACAAAGTAAAGGAAATAAGTAAGGCTTGGCTTAATGTCATCAATCCGACCGACGAGGTGAGAGAAATCGCATTAGAGAGGAGAAAAATATGTGATTCGTGTCCTCACAACAAAATAATGCTTGGTGTTCCTACATGTTCAATCTGTTTTTGCCCATTGGAAGGGAAAACCCATAGCCCTGTAAATTCATGTGACTTATCCAAATGGAATAGATAGACATATCTCTTTTATCCTGTCTCACTCTCCATATAATAGCCTCACTTTTCAGGAACCTATAAGGAATTTCTAAACCCAATCCATATAACATACTTGAATACCCATCTTTCTATCTCTCTTTATACTGCATATATGTACCCGCTTTTTTCATATTGCCATTTAGATACTATTTAATAAAAAAGCTTAATGGCAATTACTATCACCCACCAGCCCCAAGTTTACACCCCTTCGGAGAACCAGATTGTCTGGCAGGTCAGCACAGATGCGACCACATTGGTTTACTTTAAGGTTGACATGTACCAGGCGGGAACAACAAACTTGGTAAACACATTCAACATATACCCTACGCCTGCAAGCCCTACAGTGTCCTACATTGAGTTAGGGCGCATTTTAAGAAGCTTTGTCAAATGGCAAGCAGATAATACCTATTCCGCGCTTTCTAAGCCCTTAAACGTGCCCGTATTTGCTTACAGGCTTGTTTTTACAGAGATACTGTATGACCCAAGCACTGGCATCTATTCCACCGGCGCGACCTATGACAATTCAGGCGACAAATTTTGGGTATGGAACGCCAGTCTTGACCGTATCGCTTTTAAGGCCTACGTTCAGAATAATTTCGTTGTCAATTCCAGCACAACTTCAAGGTTCCTGACAAACAAACCTGACGGGGCAAAAGTGAATGATTTCTCAAGTGAGGTCTTGTACTTTCTCCAGGATAGCCAGACGGCCCTTTCAGTCCAGGTTAAAACCTATAACGGTTCAACGCTGCTGAACACCTATAACTCAACCGTTACGGGATTAACCACGAACAACATGTACAGGGTTCATGTCTCACCGAAGGCATTAAACTCAATCCTGGCAGTTGACTTTACAGACGTTACAAAATATACTGTTCAACTGTTAGACGGAAGCAGCGCAGCCCGCAGCGAGTTACGGAAGTATTTCTATACTTCATTCGAGTGCAACTATGACTACCACAACATTTGGTTCAGCAATAACCTGGGTGGATTTGATGTTTACCAGTCCATTAATCCGCAGAAGACAATTGCAACCAAAGAGGTAAACATAAGGAAGAACATCTACCAGTTTGACGATGCGGGTTTGTACACGGATAACAACGGGGGCATTTACAATCCTTCAATTGAGAATATCAACGTCACAACCACGACGAGTTTTAAGGCTGTTTCAAGGCCCTTAACCGACAATGAAGCGGTTTGGCTTATTGAGATGTTCCAATCAAGACAGGCGTACTTAGAATTGGCCGACGGCATGCTTGTGCCTATAACCATCAATGCAAAGAGTTACCCTATCATGCTTAACAAGTACAAGAGAGAACAGCCAAACTGGCTTGACATTGATTACACAGTTTCAGACAACCTGCAACCAACTATTTAAAACACTTAATGTATAGAATATTTTTAGCGGAGACAGTCCCTACCACAAGTGTAGGCATATTTAGCACTGATGTCACAGTCAGGTGGGCAAAGACAATTGAGATAAGCGGCCTTTCAAGCACCGTCGGTATTTCTGTCGGCTGGTATATCAAGTTCCAGGGCCAGATTTACAACATAACCAACGTTGTTTACAATTCCTTTACCCATGTTTACATATTGACCGTTGCGGGTTTCCCTGAACTTGGAACTTACGTGTCAGCAGATTACGAGTTGTTCACTGATGCTGCAATCACCAACCAGATTGAACTTGATTGCGACAAGCTGGACATGGTGACACTTTTTAGTGTTGCCGACATAAGCGATATATCAAAAAGAAATGACAGTATAACCAAGCAGGTCATGCTGCAAGGCACTCGTCAGAACGATAGGGCCTTTGGTTCAATTTTTCATGCAAACAGGGTCAGCGATGGTACTTTAAACAATACAATCTTGTTCAACACTTCTGCATTGAGGCCAGCGGATTGTCTTGTATATGAGGAATCAATGTTTGTCTTAATAGGTTCTTTAAGGATAACCAATACCCATGTTGACGGAGAAGGCAATGTTCAATATGAATGTGTCATTACCGGCAAGTTTATTGACCTCAAGGTCGCTATCAATGACAGGCTTTTATCTGACCTTGACATGACCGACTTATCACACAGGTACAATGTTACAAACATTACAAATTCATGGGACACTTCGACCGAACGATATAACGGCCTTACAAACAGCTATTCATCAAGCGCGTTCTCAATGGGCAGCGGATATGTTTACCCCCGCATTGATTACGGGGTTATATTCAAAGACACTGGCTTGCAGTCAGGCGCAACAGATGCGGACAGGAACGCCAACACTGACCTGTCAAAAATTAATGTTTTCAACTTCAGGCCGGCAATCTTTGTCAAGGAATATTTTGACAGGATATTCAGGCAGACACAGTACACTTATGAGATTAAGGGTTCGACTGATTTTATCAACCAGTTCAACCGTTTAATTATACCGAACAACCAGCAGGCTTTGCAGTCTTTCCAGTCCGGCAAGCAGGAGATTGGCACATCAACTTTTAGCCAAGACCAAACATACCTGTTCCATTTCTTTGACAACAACACGCAATTAGCGATTGGCGATTTTTCATTCAACGAGACAGACTTGGTTTCTGTCAACCCTGACCAGTATACACACAGCGGCACAGCCGATAACGCTATTATGTATGTCAACAAGAATTTCTTGTCAGACGTACATGTCACAGGACATCTTGCAAGCATCAACAACCCATATTCCACGCCAACACAGGTAGCTTTCCAGTTGGTTGAGAGGCCTTATGCTGCTTACACCGGCAGCGGCGTCACAACACCATTTAATGACATCAACGGCTGGACGGTTGTAGACCAGGTTGCCTATACCCTTGCACCAAACGGCAGCACGGGTGACACGCTTACAAGTGTTGACATGGACTTCATTGTCGGACAGAGGACGTACAAGGAAACAAACCAGTTGATGCTGAGGCTTTGGATTACCAATTCAAACATCACGAGTTTACACGGCTTCACCGGATCGGTTTCATTCACTGGCGCTTCAATATCTTTTCCAAAGGATTTGGAAACAACAATCACCTACGAAATAAAGGACGGCGATGTGGTTATACCAACCCCGCCTGTAAATGTAAAGCAGCTTGATTTCCTCAAGTCAATCATAAACCAGTTCAACTTCTATGTGTACAACACAAAGGAGAAGCCAAACCACCTGGTATTTCAGAAGTACGATGATTATTACGCTTTGGTTCAGCCAAACCTGCTTGTCACAAACTCCCTTGACTGGACGGGGAAAATTGACATGACCAAGAACTTTAAAGTCAAGTACAACCTTGAGATACCAAAGAAGTACACGTTTGTATACAAGAATGATTCTGATTACCTAAACAGCACCTATCAAGGCAAGTATGTTGACCCTTACGGAACATACAGGCTTTCAGACGCCCTGGGCATTACAGACGAGAGGAAAATATCATTGATATTCTCACCAAGCCCAATGACACAGGATGCAGCAACAGGCAGGTACCAGCCCGGCATTTATACTGTCAACAACAACACACCTACAAGGCCGAACTTCCAGCCCATGAACTCCAATATCAGGCTGTTGTACTACAACGGGTTGAAGGATTGTCAATCATACGATATTCAAAAGGATTTATTCAATCAGTCCGGTGCTTATTGGGGCTTAGATACCTTGCAGTCAGGATTGACTCAATACCCACAATGTTCAAACTATTATTTTGACCCGGCTGTTACCGACAGCCTTGTCCCATTGAGTGATTTGAATTTTGGTGTGCCATTTGAAACATATTTTGCCAACTCAACAACCTATACCAACACGCCGACTGCATTTGACCTGTTCTATTCAAGACAGGTTAAAGAGTTGAAGAACGAAAACGTGTTCACTATTGAGTGCAATGCCTTCCTGACGGAGAACGATATAACCAACCTTGATTTGAGGGTTCCTGTCTTTGTTGACCTGGGGCGTTACGGGTATTCCTATTTCAAGATACTTGAGATACAGTACACGGACAATAAAAGCGCTTCCCTTGTGACGCTGCAAAGGATTGTGTTTGACACGCCGGTTGTTGCAGCAATAACACCAACACCGCCACCACCCGCTGACACTTCATTTGGTGCAACTGATTTTATTTCAGGTGACTCGTCAAGCGATTATGAATCCAAGCATGTACAAGGCGCGCCGGGTTCTGTGGTTACTATAGAAGTCACAAGCTACACGAACACCAACAGCGGCGGCCATTTACAGGTCAACTCAAGCGACGTGTTCCTAAGCAACACTTTCACGGTGACACTTGATGCAGGCGGACTTGGTTCCTTCAATGCTTCAATCACTGGTGATGCAAGCGACACAGGAACCGTTGTCATGGGAACGTTCACAATCATATCAACGGCGATAGGCAGCGTGTCGGGCACAACAACTTATACTATATCAAAGATTTTCTAAAACAACAACCCCTACTAATTATGTAAAGGTTAATGGATAATATTCAGAAAGGCGTTATCATAAAAATTCAGACTGACACCTCGCAGGCACAGGCCGGCGTTCAGCAATTGGGCCAGTCATTAAACAACCTTGGCAAGACAGATGTGGGCACACAAAGCGTCCAGTCCCTCAAGGCTGCAATAAGAGAGGCAAACAGCGAAGCGCAAATTGCTTTGAGGACATTTGGCGCAACATCCCCGCAATTCGTTGATGCAGCGCAAAAAGTTGCTGAACTCAAATTGCAGTTCAAACAATACCGTGAGACAGTTGAAGCTTTCAACCCTGCGAACAAATTGCAGGCAGTTGTCAGCGTGGCAAGAGGTGCAACAGGTGCAATCGAAGGAGTGGCCGGGGCGATGGCGTTCCTTGGTGGTGAATCAGAAAAGAATGAAGAAATTTTAAGGCGCCTTCATGGTTTGATGTTGTTTTCAGAATCCCTCAACCGTGTTGAAGATATAAAGAACTCATTCAAGAACCTTGGCCTTGTGCTTGGCATAACGACAAAAGCGCAGCAGCAATTGAACACTGCACAACAGCAGGGCGCAATCACTGCAGGCGAACAAGCGGCAGCGCAGGAAGGTGTCACGGTTGCAACAGAAGCCTCTACGGTTGCCGCAGATGGGTTGGGCGTTGCCTTTAAGGCGTTAGGCATAGGTTTGATTGTGGCAGTCGTTGCGGCCCTTGTTTCTCATTGGGACGAACTGGTGGACGGTATAGAAAAAGTTATACCAGGGTTAAAGAGTGCTGGCGAGTGGTTTGGCAAATTGGTTGATGTTATCAAGGGCGTGGGCAATGTCATTGTCAAGTCTGTTATTGCACCCTTCAAAGCCATTTGGGCAGCGTTGCACGGACACTTTAAGGAAGCCATTAACGATTTAAAAGAAGGCGCCAACATAACAAAAAACTTTGAGGAAGGTTATGCCGCTGCAAGGAAGGAACGTGCAGAGGAACATGCAAGAGATTTACTCAAGATAAATATTGAAACAGAAAAAAGGCGCGTTGAAGTGTTGAAGTCAGGCGGCAAGGATTACTATGTTGCACAGAAGAAACTTCTTGACGACCAGCTTGAACTTGCAAGGCAGAACGCAAAGGAAGTTTTGAAGATTGGCGAGAACCTTTCAGCGGAACAAATCAACCAGTTATCCAAGACCCAAAAGGAATTGTATTACAAGTTCCTTGACGCTAAGAAAGACATTGAGGTTGCTGACGGCGAACACAACAAGAAAATGGAAGAGGACAGGAAGAAGCGCCAGGAGAAAGCAGAGGAAGACAGGCGCAAGCGTGAGGAAGAAGCCAAGCGCAAGCAGGACGAGTACGACCAGCTTTTAGACCAGGCAACAGAATATTATAAAGGCCTGCGTGATGTTGAGGACAAGGCTAATGAAGAAATGTCCGAAACGCACAGGACGGAACGTGAAGACGAACTGGCAAAGAATAAGGCTGATACAGACAGGGCAACCCAAGATTTGCAGGACAAGTTTGCAAAGGAAAAAGAACACCTTGACAAGGCATTGAAGGATAAGGCAATCACACAGGCACAGTATGATGCAATGTTTGAAGACATGGAGATTCAGAATACTGGTGCAATCAATTTGGTGCATGAAGCCGGCCTGAAAAAGGACGCTGACATAAACAAGAAGTATTCAGATAAAGTTGTTGAGTTCCTCAAGGAAGCCAACACAAAACAGCTTGACACATTCGACCAGAAGCGTGCAGAAATAAAGAAGAAAATCGAGGAGATACTCAAGGACGTCACTGATGCAACACAGAAGGCAAATATCCTTGCCGTGCAAGACCAGCAGTTGAAGAAGGTTGACGTTGAGGAAAACCTGCACAAGAACACAGTCAGCAGCCAGACAAACCTTATCAACACGCAGACGAAGAACCTTGCAAATGCTGACGACAACCCCGAAACAAAAGCAGCTAAGGCGAAGGCCATACTTGACGCTGAAATTAGTGTTGAGAATGCAGCATACCAGGAGAAGCTTGAGGCTGCAAAAGGCAATAAGGAAGAACTGGAAAACCTTGAGGCACAACACAACCAGAAGATGGCACAGTTTAGCCAGTCAAGGCAGACGATTGATAAGGCAGAAAATGATGCAAAAGTAGCAATCACAGAAAATGCGTTGAACACCGTTGCTGATATTGTCGGCAAGAATACTGTTGCAGGCAAAGCCATATCTGTTGCCAGTGCAACCATATCAACCTATGAAGGTGCTTCCAAAGCTTTGGCGACTGGTGGTTTTTGGGGTATAGCACAGGCTGCGGTTGTTATTGCCGCAGGGTTGGCAAACGTCAAGAAAATCATTGATACAAAAATCCCTGGGCATGCTGATAATGTCTCTCAACCTTCAATCACTGCACCAACACTTGACACTGCACACCTGACCAATCAGTCTGCAACGCAGAACGTCCGCGTTGTCAATCAACCAGACCAGCCAATCAGGACTTTTATCACTCAGAAGGATTTGAGTGACAATGAGGCAAGGACTTCACTTGTCAACAGCTTCAGAAGCTTCTAACCAATAAGCCGTACTAAATAATTAAAACATGAATGGTTCTACCTACTTACGAACTGAAAATAAATCCCGACAACGATTCTTTCGTTGATGCAATCGCTTTGGTTGATGAACCAGCCATTGAGTCAAACTTTATTGCCTTTGCAAAGGAACAGAAGGGATTGACATTTAACATGGACGACCAGCGCATGGAACTCTTAGGCGCTGCAATGATACCCAACATGCTTATCTACAGGCGTGATGCAAACGGCAATCAGTATAACGTATTCTTTTCCGCTGACACTATACGACAGATTGCACAAGTCTTCTCAAAAAATTCTTTTCAGAAGAACATGAATTTGGAACATACAAGCCTACCTGCAAAGAGTTATGTCTTTCAATCTTACATAGTGGACACTGCACTTGGCATGAACTCACCAGCCAACCTTGCGTTGCCAGATGGCGCTTGGGTCGTTGGTGTTAAAGTCACGGACGCGTCCGTGTGGAATGACATCAAAACTGGTAAGGTAAAAGGCTTTTCGGTTGAAGGAGTATTTGAACTTATAAAACAGGACTTCTCTACAATGCCGGACGGCATAAATGGCCTTAGCCCTACTATAAATATAAAAAGCGATGAACGGGACTTTATGAACCTGGTAGACGCTATTACGAACGAACTCAAAAAAATCAATCAATGTTTGGTAAAATAAACGAGAACCTAAAGGAGATGCTTGAGACTTTAAAAGCAACGTCCGAAAAGATGGCTGAACAGTTTGCAGTTGAACCGGAAGCAACAGAACAGGTTGAAGTTGCCGAGGAAGAACTCGCAAAAAAGGCACCTGAAAAGATGGACGAAGAAACCGAGGTTGATGCAAGCGCGGAAGACCCTGACAACGATGGCGACAACGACATGGACACTTTGAAGAACACTGTGTCTGGTCATACTGATGCAATCTCTCAATTGCAGGCTTCAACGGATGCAATCACTCAGGCGCTTGCAGAAGTTAAATCAATGATTCAGGCAATCAGTGATGCAACAAGCGGCGAAGCAAACAACTTCAAGGCACAATTCAGCGAACTGTCAGAAGTTGTTAAGAAGATTGCCGGTATGCCGAAGGAAGCATCAAAGACAAACGCAAACCCTATTGTGATAAACAAGAGGGAACAGGCAATGCAGAACCTTGCTGAAAGCTTCGCAAGGATAAAATAATTGCCCCATACTATATTAATAAAAAGCGTGGAACAACGCTTTAAATAACTAACAAACAAAAACGACTTTATGAATGTCATTAAACGTAACACAAGTCAATCAGATTATACCTGCAATAAGCAGGGACATGGCCGTAAAGGCGATTGCCGATTCTCAGACAGCAAAATTGCTTATCGCTAACGGTTCAGTCCAGGCTGGCGTTAAAGGCAAGGCTTCAGTGCTTCAGTTATCACAGGACGTGCACCTTCAGGACGGTTCAGCTTGCGGCGCAAGAAATCCGCTTGGCACAACCAGCCTTGGCAACACGACTATAACAGTTGCCCAACTAAAAGATGAAGCAAATTTTTGTGCCAAGGCGCTTTACTCAACTTATTACAGTTATGCGATAGGCAAAGGCCAAGACCCAAGAAGCGAAGGTCAGTTGCTTGCTGACTTTTTGAGAAGCATACTCGAAGTAAAGTCCGCTGAAATTAATCTCGCGAACGAACAGTTGCTTTGGAACGGAGATACGACAATTTCCGGCACTTCAAACCTTAAGTACATCAACGGTATCTTAAAACAACTTGCAACCGCTGGTACTGCTGTATCACTTCCTGCAACTGGTTCAACAATAGTTGAGAAGCTGCAGAACGCACATCTTGCTATGCCTGTTGAAATTCGTTCCAAGTCAGACTACCGCATATTTATCGGTCAGGACATGTACGATGCTTACACAGTTGCTTTAAGCCTTAAGAACATCTACAAACCAACCGAGGACTACAAGTTGTTCGGTACTACTGCTACACTTGTTCCTGTTACCGGCCTTAACGGTTCTAACAAGGTTGTTGCAACAAGGCTTTCTAACCTGTTGCTTGGCATGGACGGCGATAACGAATCCGACAATGTTCTTTGGAACTTCTCGTTGGAGACTAATTCCTATTACTGCGATTTCCACTATGCCTTGGGTATAGTTGTAATCTTCCCAGACCAGGTTGGCCTTGGAGACTTTAGCTAATCATAGCTGAAAAATAATTGGGGGACACTGGTGTCCCCTTTCTAACATCTCAAACACAAACAAAAAATATTTATTGAATGGCATGTACTTCACTGGTGGCTTTACCAAGGGCTTGCGGCACTGACGGCACGATAGGCGGCATGGACAAGCTTTACATGATTGCCTACAAGGACTTAGACTCAAGCGCTGGCGACCCTGCAACGATAACATCCGGAATAATCTCCGCAATTGCGCTGGAAAGCGGCAAGACTTTCGTTGAGGTTGGCTTGCTTCGCAATTCCGCAGACGTTACCGAGAAATTCGCAAACGACTTTGCAAAGGGCACGGCGTTTATAACTCAGACTTTGAAGGTTGTACTTTCAGGCTTGACACCAGCAAACCTTGCGTTTGTTCAGTCTGTGCAGTCTCAAAGCGTTGGAATACTGTTTAAAAACAGAAGCGGTTCTTACTACTTCATGGGCGGCAACGGAAGGTTCCAGCTTAAGGACTACGAAAGTGGTTCAGGAACAGCCGAGGCAGATATGCAGGGATTTACTTTGAATTTCGAAGGCACCGGCATTGACCCTATACGCGAAGTTGACCCAACACTTATTGCTTCAATCGTTTCTTAATAATTCTTGACCTTGACACTCTTTTCAAAACCCTGTGTTGCATAAGCACGGGGTTTTTTATTTTATGCGGTTGTGATTTTTAGATACCCATACTATTTAAATAAAAACGGATGCTGACCATTGACAAAACACAAACAACAAACACACTCGTCGTAACGGTGTCAGAACTCACAACCCTTGACAACCCGTTTTACCTGTTGGTCATATTGTCCCCATACACCAACAAGGTTTACAGAATACAACTCCCTGGAAACAATTCGGAAAATAAAATCCGTTACGACGAGTTCGTTGTGGAAACGTCAGTATTTAATTCCGTAGATGCAGGCATGTACAACTATGCCATCTACCAGGCAGCAGTTGAGACTTTGGACGAGAACGCACTTGGCGAACCGGTCGAGATTGGTTTCCTAAGAGTGATTTCCCCAACAGCCGATGAATACGTTTCACTGCCAGTTGAAGACAGACAAGACACATACCTGGTATACAAACCATAAAACAAAACTTATGAATGCGCAAAGCAAACTACAACAAGACAAGCAGGATTATACAGAACGCAACGAGTGGCAAGCCAACGATTGAGGCATTGAAATTTGAGAGATACAACATTCCCTTACATACTGAACCAATATCGAAGAACGAGGCAACTTGGGTGACATACGACGGCGGGATAACTGGTTACTTCAATCTATACCCAATGTTCCTGCTTCAATTGTATAATGATTCCTCAACCCACAAAGCTATAATAAACAGCAAGGCCGACTACATCATTGGCGATGGTTTGCTTGCAGGTAACAAACCAGTTGACATAAAAGTAAACCCCGGCGAGACATTTACAATGTTTATGCGCAACTGTATCGTAGATTATCTCATATTTAAATTTTTCGCTGTTGAGGTTGTATATGACAGGTTAAACCGTCCTGTTGAACTTTACCACATACCAGCACAGTCAATAAGGACTAACTACAGCAAGACCCATTTCTGGTATTCCGAAAGGTACTGGTACATGACAAGCTACACAGAGGAATTTGAAAGGTGGCAGCCGAACCAGTCTGACGGTAACTCAAAGCTTTTCTATTTTGACAGCTATTCACCAGCCATGACAAAGGTCTACCCGACGCCTGAATATGGCGGCGCAATCACTTCCATTGCAACGGAGATTGCTATAAATGAGTTTAACCTTAACAACATAAAGAACCACTTCTCGGCAAGTAACCTGATAACTTTCTTCATGGGTTCAAATGTTTCTGACGATGTAAAAAGAAAGGCACTTGATGAACTGAAAAGAAGCTACACAGGTGAGTATGGCAATAAGATATTGCTTGATTTCCAAAATCCTGAAGGCAAGGCCGCAGAAGTTACAAACCTTTCGCCTGGCGATTGGGACAAGGCTTACACCGTAATCAAAGAAGCTGTAATCAATGACATCATGGTCGGGCACCAGGTTACAAACCCGAGCCTTTTTGGCATACAGACACCTGGCAAGCTTGGCCTGACAAATGAGTTGGAAACCTCATACTCAATTTTCAAGGATAACTACGTACGCAACAGACGTAACGAACTGGCTTCTGCCTTTGAAATGTTGCTTGGACAGAATGGCTTTGTTGATGGTGAAATTTCTTTCATGGACAGGCAATTGTTTGAGTCTGCAGACAGCCGCGCATTCAAGGAAAAAATCATGACGCTGAACGAATTGAGGAAAGAGGCAAAACTACCTCCACTGCCTGAAGGCGACCAGTTACTTGGTCAACTCTTGCAAGGTAAGGGCGCACAGCAGGGCAACACGAACAGCCCGAACGCAAGTGTCTTTGCTGACGTAAAAAAAAAGCCTGAACCGTTCCATTTAGGCGAGGAACATTATGAGATGATAAAAGACATGGGTGAGGACGCAGAAGCCTATGATTTGTATGACAGCTTGTTCCTTCAGTTCGGCAAAGACGAGGACATTGCTAATTACATTTTGGAACACTCCGACCTCAAGGTTTCTGACCTGAAAGATGCAATCAACAAGGATTTAGACCTTGACATTTCAACATCTGACTTGAAGGATAAGATTGCCAGCATGAAGGAAGCCGGAATACTTGGCCCGGATGGCAATAAGGCGCCCAATACCAAGGTGCAGACAATGTACAGGTATGATGTGAGGCCGGGACTTGGCGAACCAATAATTGAGACCACAAGGCCGTTCTGCGCAAAGCTTGTCACCAATGGGAGACTTTACCGCAGGGCAGAGATACAGCAAATGTCTGCCATATTCGGTTATGACATTTTCCAGTACGGCGGCGGGTTTTACACTGACCCTGACACAGGAGACACCACGCCCTTTTGCAGGCATTCCTTCAAACAGGTAACAGCGGTCAGGAAACCTACTAAATAATTAAAAGACTTGAATGAATAAAGTTCTCTTAATATCAGAACAGCAGATAAAGGATAAGTCTGTGCTTGAACAAAACATTGACCCTAAGATTGTATCAAGGGCAATAATGGAAGTGCAGGACTTACAGCTTTTCAACGTGCTTGGCAAAGACTTATATGCAACTGTCATGGATGCAGTTTATAACGCTGCAACAGACGACACCTATGTCATGGACACAGGCCTAAAAGAATTGCTTTCAGACTACATACAGCCCTATTTGGTTTATGAAGTGCTGTGTGATTTTATCATGACCAACAACTACAAGCTGACCAACAAAGGCACATTGAAATACAACGACCAGAACGCAACATCATTGAGTAACCAGGAACTGGACTATGCGAGAAGCTTTTACACCAACAAGCTTGCTGGTTACAAAAGCCGGTTGGTAAAGTATTTAAGAGATAATAAGTTCATAGACATACTGCAACAGGAAGACGAGACAGGGCCAGCAATCGGTTGGTTTCTTGAAAAAACAAACTATGACCCTCGCTGGGTTATCAACTGGCAGTATTACGGTTACCCACTGTTTTTAAACTAAACACGATTAATGTCCCAAAAAATAAACGACAACTTTCAGGTCAACGGGCCTAAGAGTTTAGATAATAAATACACAAAATATGTCAACGGTGTTTCGGTTCCCTTTGCTTCAATTGCAGAGGCTAATGCCGCTATCAATATTGCATACAGGTATGAAGGTTTGCAGGTTGCAGTCAATGACGGCACCTTTAAAATCTATGTTTACACTGGTGGCGTTGCCGACGAGAACCTCGTTGAACTTTTAAGCGACTATAATTTTCTGACTGAAGAAACAGACCCGGTTTGGAACGCTGACAAAACCAACTACTACACGAAGGCACAGGTTGACACTGCGGTTGATGCAAAGCAAGATTTGATTCCTTACACGACAGTTCCAAACACAAGGACTGTCAACGGTTACCCATTGAGTTCAAACATTACATTGACCAAGAACGATGTTGGCCTTTCAAACGTTGATAACACAAGCGATTACAACAAGCCTGTAAGCAATGCCACGAGTGTTGCTTTATCAACAAAGGCTGATTTAGATACCAATGGCAAAGTGCTGTTATCTCAAATACCCGACTCTTTGATTGGTCAGGTGAAATACCAGGGCCTTTGGAACCCTTCAACAAACTCACCGGCTTTGACAAACCCTGACAGCGATGCTACAAAGCACGGCTGGTATTACGTTGCCAGTGTTGCAGGCACTCAATTCAGCATAGACTTCCAGATAGGGGACTGGATAATCAACGACAATGGAAGCTGGCAGAAAGTAGACAACACTGACGCGGTTTCATCTGTCAATTCAATGACTGGCGCTGTTGTGATTGACAAGGCAAGCGTTGGGTTATCCAACGTGCAGAATATAGACACATCAGTGGCTTCAAACATAACGACCGATACAACACACAGGTTTGTGACAGACACTGATAAAAGCGTCTGGAACGCCAAACAGGATGCAATCACTTTGGGAACGGGTTCTCAATATCTGAAAGGTGATTTAAGCCTTGCAACTTTTCCTGTAAATGTCAGTTCATTTACAAACGATAGCGGCTATTTAACTTCTGCATCAAGCCTGCTATGGTCTAAACTTACCAGCACGCCAAATACACTATCGGGCTATGGCATTACCGATGCTTACACAAAAACGCAGTCTGATGCAAACTATTTTCCTCTTGTTGGCGGTTCCATAACCGGCACTGCAGGCGCAGGGTTTATCGGCTTGATTCCACAATCAGCCAATCCTGCAACACCAACAAGCGGCGTTGTTGTCTATGCACGTTCTACTGGTGCGTTAAGCTGGAAGGGAACGAATGGTTTTGAGAGAAGTTTTGTAGGCACAGGGTTGACGGCTGACAGAACCTATACTTTGCCTGATGCAAACGGAACGCTTGCCCAATTGGAAAACAACCAGCAGTTCACAGGCAGCAACACGTTCACCAATCCTTTGACGATTGGCAACAGTTCTGTCTTGAGTACAGTTCCAACAACCAGTGGTTTGTTTTCAATTGCCGCGGGCTTAACTATCCAGCCTTCAGTCATAAATGTTGCTACTGGCTTCGCCGTTGCTAACTGGACTGTGTACGACGCGGTAACACCAGCCGCAGGCACTGTGAACATTGTTCCTGCAAACCAATTTCAATCGCCTACACTTACCGCTTTAAATCCTGTGACCTATACCAATGCTGTGACATGGTATATCAGCAGTGCGCCAACTGCAGGCACCAATGTCACCACAACAAACCCTTGGTCAATATTCGTCAACAGCGGTTACAGCAGGTTATCAGGAATATATTCTGTTGCAAATTCAATATTCGCACCGAACGGCGTAAGCTTCAAGGCGAATACCAACGCCAAGCTTAATATAAGGGGAAGTGTAACAGGCGCCAACACCACAACAGACGGCATACACTTAAACGTTGATGGCAACAGTTATACAGACAACACCACGGCGGCATCCAGCACAGCTTCCTTCGCAGTCGGGTCGTCTTTTTCATCGCCAACTTTTGCGGCAAGCAATACGGGCGTAACATACACAAGCGCCGTAACATTGTACATAGCCGGTGCACCTCAAGCTGGTACAAATGCAACCCTTACAAGCACATGGGCATTATATACGGCTGGTGGCAACACAAGACTGACAGGCCTGAAACTCGACCTTGGCAGTGATGCAACAGGCGACATACATTACCGTAATTCAAGCGGTCTGTTTACACGCCTTGGGGTTGGTTCAACCGGTCAGCTTTTAACTGTATCTGGCGGCTTGCCTGCTTACTCATCAACAATAAGCGCTGCAACCACATTCAGCACCTCTTTATCTACGCCAATTGTCAACATAACCGCTGCACAGACAACCATAAACGGCGCAACATCTGGCAGTGCTGTATTTAGTCAACCTCAACAGGGCAGCAGTTACAAAAAGGTTGTTATTTATTGCAATGCTTTGGTGGGTGCTACAACAGCTTATACTTTCCCTGTAGCGTTCAGCCATACACCTGCAATAGTTACAACGAATGGCCCGGCAAGCAGCGTGGTAACGACATTAAGCACCACGCAGGTAATCGTTACGGGAAGTACCACAACAGGCTTCATAATTATTGAAGGCTTCTAAACCAAATATGTTAATGTTAACACTCAACGGCATAAAATTTAAGTTCATAAACTACTTCAAGAACCACAAGCAGGTAAGGCAGGTTGAATACTTTGACCAGTACAACTTCGCTGCCTTGAGGAACCTGCAATACCCTGTCGTGAACATCGAGTTCAACCAGTCAACCATACAGGACAAGTTCATGGTTCACTCTTTCAACATATTCATTGGTGACAAGATACAGCCGGACAACATGAACAGCGAGGATGAAATCATGTCTGACACAATGCAGATTGCAGAAGACTTCTTTACAGCGTTCAGGTATGACTACGACATGGACATGAAGCCTGTATCAAACATTCAGGCAGTGTCAGACAACTTTGGGGACAGGGTTTCTGGCATTGTGTTCACCGTACAGGTCTATGTTGGCAGGTTGTACAATTCCTGTGTTGCGCCTGTCACAAACAACTTGCCGCCAGTGCAACAATATACTGCCTATTGGGGCTGGCTTGATTCAAACACAATCACAACGCTTTCAGGTATTCAGGCGTTGCAGGGGAGTGGTTTGTTTGTTGACCAGCAGGACATCCTTGCCGATTACACAACCAACACTGAACCAAAACTGCTTGTATTTGCCGAACCTATAAACCAACCGGTGAAAACCAAGTGGTACGTGTCTGCGAATAACCAGGGAACGATTGGCAGGAACACAGATGATTTATTCAAGGCACCTGTTACCATAAGCAATTACAGGTATTATATAACCAACTGGAAAACGCAGCAGGACGATAGCTTGATAATTTTTAAGACGTACTAAAATATATAAAACGTGAATGGCGATATGTTCAACACTTAGCATGATAAGGAGAGACTGCGGCACAACTGTGTCGGGCGGTTTATCTAAAATGTATGCAATAAGGTTTAAAGACCTTGTGAAGATTGACGGCGATAAGGTTTATTCAATAAGCGATGGCTGGATCAGTGCCATCGGCGTTGATTCAGTTGCATTTATTGAAATTGGCTTACTCAAGGACAGTTCAAAGCTTGATGAAACACTCAAGAGGAACATACAGAACGGCACAAAATACATCGAACAGAAAGTCACAATATCACTTGCGGATTTATCAATAGCAAACCGCAATTGGGTTGAGAATGCAGTCGGCCAGCGCATCGTTTTAGTCCTGAAAGATTTGAATGGTAACTACAACCTGGTAGGAGAGGAAGGCTATTTTGAGATAACAGAGACGACAGGCGGCATCGGTCAGAACATGATTGACTTTAAAGGCTACACAATTGTTTTCACCGGCACTGCAAGCACTTACTCATACAGGATTGACCCGTCAATCATTGCCGGTTTGTTTACTGCAGGTGGCGGAAGCATACCTGAAACATTCATTGCTTATTGGGGGTATGTGGACGACCCTTCAACTCTCACGACCAGCGGTTCTATCACAGGTTTGCAGGGTTCGGGCGTATTCAATCACGGCGCAGACGTTCTCGCAGACTATCGTTCAAACACGGTTCCTAAGTTCCTTGTCATGGCACAACCATTGACAGAACCTGCAAAGATTGACTGGTACGGCAGCACGTTGAACCAGGGCCAAATCGGCAACCCTGACACTGACCTGTTTAAGGCACCAATCACGGTGGGGACATTCGACGTCTACATCACTGTTTACCCAACCACACAAACCGACACAAAAATCAAATTCTTAAGTTAAACTATGAATGGCAATAAATATCAATGACAATTTCAGCGCAAACGCCGGCAAGGCAATAGACGTTAAGTATGGCAAAACAGTGCAGGGCAAGACAGTTCCTTATGTTTCAACCACTGAAGCCAATGCTGCAATCAACGTCAACTACAGGTACAAGGGACTAACCGTTCTGATTGACGATGGTTCAGGCCCGCAAGAATACTGGTACAAAAATTCTGTCAGCAACGACGGCCTTGTCGAGAAACCGACTGGTGCAAGAGTGTTCAGCGGTGGTGACGGATTTGTTCCTGAAGGTGGCTGGCAGATTGGTGACTATTGGTACTACACAAACAATAACGGCTTCGCTATGGAGTTGCGCCAGGTAACTGACCCGAATACAGAGACATTCAATTTTAACCAAATTGCGATATTGCAAGGCGATGGGGCTTTTAACCTTGATGCACTTGATGGAAACAATACAGTTATAGGCGGCAATTCGACTTATTTGAATGCCACGCCAGAAACAGAAGACCCAAACCCACCGTATGAAATTGACCTCAACGTCACAATCGCGAATGTCAGCAAGTCACCAAGCACAAATGCGATATACGAGTTCAAAGAAACCGGCGCAATAAGCTTTGCATTGAACAACAGCAACGGGCAGACATTGGCAAAGTCAGGTTCAATAACAACTGCGGTTCAATCTTCTGCAACTGACCCGACAATTGACCAGGTTGGAACAGGGTTTTTCAGTGCATGGAAGAACACCACAAGCGGGGCTTTAAAACTTTGGGTGAACGACAATGGCATATTGAAGTCAATAGCATTTTCTTAAACTATCCTAAACGGAGATACGGTCTCCGTAATCAAGGCCGCTGGGAAAACAAGCAGTTTATACTACTTCAATATCCGGGGCTGATAATGGAGACCGTATGCGACCACAGGCGCGTTCTGGCCTGTTTAGCCAACAGAACATAGATGTGGGATAGAGTAAAGGTTAACTCAGGTGTTTCATTTGCACCAAATACAGGTTCAACTCCTGTTCCCGCAACTTTTCTCATTATGCTGCACAGCAGGACATACTATACTGCATTGAACAACACTCTAATGCACGATCCGACATACAGCGACACATAGCGCCATATAGCGCCACATAGCGACATGCAGCGACAAGTGGTACTATTTAATTAAAATAACAAAATGAACTTTGCTTATCAAAAAACGGTCGCAGCAAAACTCATGAACGTCTTGTTGGATTTAAAAACATCGAATATAATTTTTAAGGCAATCTTGACTGCAATAATGGGGCTTGCAGGAATAAAGATTTATTTAGTGTCGGTTTTCCTATTGGTTATTATAGACGTAATAACTGGCATAATGGCTTCCATAAAGAAAGGGGAAAGCTTCAAGTCGAAGATTTTAAAGAAAGGCCTGATTGATAAAACATTCCTTTACATCGTGATGCTTATTGCCGTGTTCATACTTGAGGGCATTGCCAAGAGTGTTATCAATTACAGTCACTACTACTTCGTGTTCCTTGCCTCATTCATGATTGCTTGCTACGAGATAATTTCAATTTTCGAGAATGTGCTTGTCATAAATCCAAGCCTGACTTTCATTCAGCCTTTAATCAACTTGACAAATAAGTTGTCCAGCAAGGCGCAGGACACTGCGGAAAGCACAATTTCAAATGCTGATGTGAAAGACTTGGTTAAAAAAGAAAAGTATTCTTCTTAAAATTCGCCATTTTCAAAATTATTGTTAGATAATTCAATTTTTCCAGTTATGGCTTCATACAAAGTTTTAATGTCATGAATAAGTTCAGGCTTTTGTTCAAGAATAGTAATCATTTTTGGGGACAACTGTTCTACAATTATACTGCGCCGACCACTATAATTGCTTTTTATAACCAAGATGGCGCCTAATCTTACAACTCCCTCATCAACCTTCTTTAAACTGTTCACCATTTTTTCTGCCGCTGAAGCTAATTTATCAGTTTGATCAGCTGTTGGTAAATCATAAACTTTCAACTGAACTGCCTTTTTTCCAATTTCATAAACATCCTCAATCTTTTCTTGTTCAAAAGTCCTTTTGTACATCATAAGAACTCTTTGATAAAAAGACCCATAATAAGGAAGGCCGGTATTCCAATGAAAAAATCCAAGCGCTTCCATAAATCCTATGCAAGTTCCTGTAATACTATGTCCGTCAAATGTACTTATGTCTTTATCTCGTATAAAAATTTGCAACGTTGCCAGTGACAGGATTGAAAAATCTTCCTCAAGTTTGATAAATACCTTCTTAGCTAACTCTTTAAGAGGAAGCAAATCATCTTTAGTATAAAGAGGCTTTATTTTAGGGTCGTCAATTGTATCAAGTAAATGACTGAGAACATATAATAACTCCTTCCTGTTATTTGGAAGCTGGTTGCGTTCTATTAATTCAAAATAGTGGCGTAAATTTCTATTTGAATTTTTCCCATTTTCAAAAGCCTCCAAAAAATTAAAAACGGCTTTTGAAAAGCTTGAAAAGCTAAAAGTACGATAAGCGGAGTGTTTGGAATACGCCATGCTGAATTTCTAATATAAAAAAGCCAATTTGTTAGGCTGACCTCTAAACTACAACTCATTTGTAATAAATCAAAACTGATTTCAAAGCACAATATCAAATGCTGACGTTAAGGACTTGACTAAAAAAGTAGAATAAAATATTTAATAAAAATATTCATCCCGCCATCTTTCCAACTTTTTTAGCCTATTGTTCAATGCTTTCTTGGTGTAATAATCCTTATATCTGCAGTCATTTAAAGCCCTATTATATTGTATTTCGAACGTTAGTTCTGGTTCTGAAAATTCTCCATTTATATAGCAGTCACTGCAAAAAGCCTTATTTATCTTTTGGCCTGTCGCATCATGTGTTCTTATTGAAGAAAAAGATTTTCCACAACTTTGACAATTCACGTATAAAACGTCTTTGCCAGCAAGTTGACTAAGCAGAATT
>Ga0206806_1058_pt1 | contig 26175 bp, 23 predicted proteins | sample Alteio_BWOrgCont_60_FD_152911 | JGI IMG/M metagenome (GOLD analysis project Ga0206806, IMG submission 152911) | Enriched cells from forest soil in Barre Woods Harvard Forest LTER site, Petersham, Massachusetts, United States -... | ecosystem: Environmental > Terrestrial > Soil > Temperate forest >... | reverse complement strand
TTGAATGTTGCTTTTACCAATCAACAGCTCAACTAATCAACCAATCGACCTGCTAATACCCCGGGTTTTGCGCCACCACACCATTTGTGGCAGATATCTCCCTTTGCGGTATCGGCATAATCGGGTTAACATCAGCACCAAGCACGGCAGCCAGTTTGCCGGTACGCCCAAGATCAAACAACCGGTGCCCTTCAAAATTCAATTCAGCCCTGCGTTCATCAAGTACCGCATTTAAAAATTTTGCATCTGTTGAAACATCAGAAGATTTTAAATCATTCATTCCTCTTGCTTCGCGCAATGTATTCAGGTCAGCAAGCCCTTTTGTTTTACCAACAGCTTCCGCATGTATAAGGTAAACCTCAGCAAGTCTTATTACATAGGCAGAATTATCTTTTGTAGCCTCGCCGCGATATTTTTGCGTACGGCCGTTTGGTAATATACTAATATCATTATCGTCAGGGCTAAAATCAACAAGCTGGCTCCTTAGATCATCCGGCCTGTTTGTAAAAAAATCATTCAGGTCGGGCGCTGCAACAAAATCAACATCAGAAAGTGTCGCATCGTTACGCACGTATGTAAGTATGTTATAATAGCTTTGGTTTTGCGGGTCAAACACAAGTTCAAATACACTCTCTGTAGTGTTTTTTTGTGTATAGATACTTGTGAAAGTAGCAGAATTATACAATGCAAAATTGCCATCAGCAATTACGTCAGCACTCATAGCGGCGGCATTTGCTTTATCACCTTTATACAGGTAAACCCTTGCAAGCAGTGCTTTTGCGGCTGATGGTGAAGCATACATATTACCCTGGTAACCTGATATTGAGCTAACCGCTTTATTGAGGTCGCTAATTACCTGGGTGTATGAGTCAGCAACGCTGCTGCGCGCAACTGCGGCAGTAGGGTTTGCGGTAGACGTAACTATTGAAATACCGTACGATGAACTTAGATCCCAATATTCGCCATACGTTCGCAACAGATCAAATTCAGCAAGGCCACGAACAAAATACGCTTCGCCCGTGGTGGTGGCAATCAAATCTGCATCAGCACCGGGAACGTTTGCTGCGTTCTCCAATATTTTGTTTGCCGCAAAAATTGAGTTATACATCGCTGTATACATACCATCAACATAAAGGTTAGATGTTTGCATTGAACGATAAATAATATCGTTTAAGTCGATGGCATTATAACCGCCGCATGTTCCGTTGTCAGTATAACATTCTGTAAGCAGGGGATATACACCGCCATAATAATTTTTTGCTTCAAGCGTTGCATACATACCCGTACGCGCCTCCTGTAAGCCCTGCACCGACGTAAACAGATCGCCGGTGGCAACCTGGTTAGGAGAGGATGGGTTTAATATCTTTTTACAGGAAGTAACCGATACTACGCCCGCTATTATTAAAGAAATGATAAGATAATTTTTCATATAAATAATTTTGTGCGGGTTTAAAAATTAAATGTTACACCAAACATAAATGTTCTTGCCTGCGGGTAAGCGGCATAATCAACGCCTGCTGTTTGTGGCAGGCTGCCACCATTGGAGCTTACTTCAGGATCAAAGCCATAGTATTTGGTAACCGTTAATAAATTTTGCACCTGGAAATAAAGCCGCAGCGAATTGTAAACACCTTGTTTTTTAGGCTTAAAGGTGTAACCAAGACTTGCTGTTTTTATTTTAAAGAAAGAAGCATTTTGCACAAACTGGGATGAGTTTTGCAGATAATAATCAAACAGCAGTGATGCACGCGGCAGATTGGTGTGATTACCTTGCTTTTCCCAACGGCTGTTAATTAAAGTAGCGTTGTTAGCATACATCAACACCAACTGATTGTTGCCATCAAAACCATCGTCAGACCAGCCGCCCGTAAGATATTCGGCTTGTATAAGATTATATACTTTATTGCCAAGGCTAAACTGCGTAGCAATATTCAGGTCCCAGTTTTTATACCTGAAATCGTTTGTCCATCCGCCAAAATAATCAGGCGTTGCTTTACCTAATATCTGTTGTGTGTCAGAATAATTTGGCAAACCTGTTTGAGGGTTGATGCCAAGAAATTTATACCCGTAAAATGAGCCAACTGCCTGCCCTACCTGTAATATATGAGTAGGGAAGAGGTCTGTGAACGCATTCAGCAATTGGTTGTTTGAATAAAGCGATTTAATAGTGTTTTTGTTATAACTTATATTAAAACTTGTTGTCCATGTAAAATCCTTCGTCCTTACAGGATAGGCATTTAAACCCAGCTCAATACCTTTATTTTCAACGTTGCCATAGTTTACTGTATAAGATGGAAAGCCTGAAGTAGTTGGTAATGGCGCTACTGACAAAAGTTCGGTTTGATTGCCTTTATACACCTCGATTGAACCGCTTATTTTGCCATTCCACAATTCAAAATCAACACCCGCATTGATCATTTTATTGCGCTGCCATGTAATGTTGTCGTTACCCAGGTTATAAGCACGAAGGCCTACAGCGCCATTGTATGAGGCAGGTACATAATTGGTTCGGTATTGAAAGGGTACATTGTTGCTTAAATCACCCAATTCACCGTAACTAAAGCGCAGTTTAAGGTTGGTTAGCCAATTTGAATGGTCAAGAAACTTTTCTTTTGTAAGCACCCAGCCTGCAGACATACCGGGAAAAAAGCCCCACCTGTTGTTTGGTGCAAATAAAGAGGAGCCATCTTCCCTTGCAGTTACTGATAAAAGGAGTTTTTCTTTATAAGAATACAATGCCCGGCCAAAATAAGAAACTATACCAAAAGGGACATTTCTTGTAGGATCAACAGGCAGTTTAAATATGGAAACAGCATTGGTTATGTCATCAAGCCCTGCGCCGGACGGAAAACCTGTGCCCATCAAGCTATAGCTTGATGGCGTAGAATTCTGCATACTAAAACCACCCAACACTGTAAGGCTATGATCTTTGGCAAATGTATTCTGATAAGTAAGCGTATTTTCCTGCAGCCAGGTAATATTTGTATAAAATCCTTTAAATGCTTTACCGTTAACGCCAGATGCATCGCTGGTAATGGCATCAAAATACTGGTCGTCAACAAGGTTGGTGTAGTCAGTAGAAAATGAACTGTGCAGTTTCAGGTTCTTCAGTAGATCAATATCCGCGAACACATTGCCTGTAAGGCGGTAGCTGGTGGTAATCGGCACAACTTCTTTTGCTGATTTTACGGGATTGTCGCTTAGCCATTGTGCCTGGTATGCTGTGTAATCAGAATATGTTCCGTTCTCATATACAGGCATTAGCGGCGATGCACCAATGGCATTAGTTACTACACCAGTATAAGTATCATCATTAAAACTGCGCCTGTTTTTTGTGTAAGTAAAAGACATGCCTGCCCCTATACTTACCCTGTTACTAACCTTGTTATCTATATTAGCCCTGAATGAGCCCCGGTTAAAAGCATTATCAATTACAATACCCTGCTGACTGAAGTAATCGCCCGACAGGAAAAACCGTGTTTTATCGTTACCGCCCCGCGCAGAAAGCTCCACATTAGTAACGGGTGCGGTACGCAACACCTGGTTTAGCCAGTTGGTATTTACACCGGTATGCCACGAGTCAGGCAGCGGGTTGGTTAATTGTGAAGGATCAAAATCGGTTATGCCATTTACATTTATAAGAGAATCAAAAATGCCCCTGTGCTTAGTGTATAGATCAAGGTCTTGCTTCTGGGCATCCAACTCAAGGTTTACCAGTTGGTTGCTTGACAAAAACGGAATATTGCGGCTTACCTGCTGAATGCCTGTATTGCTATCAAAAGAAAAATCTGTTTTGCCATTTTTACCCCGTTTTGTTGTAATCAGCACAACTCCATTTGCCGCGCGCGCACCATAAATAGAGGCTGACGACGCATCTTTTAATATTTCAATTGATTCTATATCATCGGGGTTAATATCAGAAATAGAGCTGATATTTTGCCCTTGCCCTACTACCGTGCCATCTGTAGTATAGGAAGTAGATAGCGAAGAATTGCTCTCGCTTAGCATGGGTATACCATCCACCACGTATAACGGGTTATTTGAGCCACGGATGCTAACCAGCAGCCCTGCACCAGGCGTGCCGGAGGGTGTTGTTACCTGCAGGCCGGCCACTTTACCCTCAATACTTTGGGCAAGATTTGCCACCGGTTGATCTTTAAAATCTTTGTTTCGTATTGATGCTATTGCGCCTGTAATATCACTCTTCTTTTGTTTTAAATAACCTGTTAACACTACTTCATTCAATACGCTGACAGATTCATCGAGAACAACAGCAAGATTTGCTGCAGTGGTATTAAATGCAACTTCTTTTGCGGCATAGCCTACACTTGTAAAAACTAACATTCCCGAGGTTTCCCGCACCGCTAATTGAAAGGTGCCATCGGCGCCTGATTGGGTGGCCTCGTTTTTACCTTTTACCTGTATGGTAACGCTTTGCAGGGGGGCACCATCTTTGCTGGTAATTTTGCCCTTAAGCGTCAGGCTGGTGTTCTGGCTAAAAGCCGGCGTACACATACATACCAGCAACAGCCACAACAGTAGTTTTTGATTCATAAGCATAGTTTATTTTAGCATTGGTAATTAAGTTTTAAGCAAGCCACAAAACGGGAAGGCAAATTGTATAAAATCAGCCTCAGCTTTTTTCTATTACTGGCTTTACCCACAAATCCTTCACCAGGTCCAGTTGCGGCTGCGCTATTTTAAGCACCTTAAGGTACATATTGGTCTCGGTTTCATAAACAGCCTCAATTCCCTGTATTTTTTCCAAAACGTCAAGTAAATGGTTATTGTCCCTGCATTGCACGTTCAACTCAAGATCGTACTTTCCTGATATCAATGCAAGAAAACTCACTTCGGGGAGGTTAGATAATTTTTTTGCTACTTCACGAATATGCTTAGCGGGTTTTACAGAAATAAAAATGCGTGCATACGCATGAAAGCCTACTTTATCAGGCTCTATTCTTCCAATAATTTGAATGGTTTTATCTTCCAGTAACCTTGCCATCCTGTTGCGCACGGTACCGATTGAAACATCAAGATTTTTTGCCATTACAGTTAATGACATGCTTCCATCTTTTTGCAGTTCCCTTAATATAAGGAAGTCAAGCTCATCAATTTGCTCATCGTTCATTATTGCATTTTTTTCATTTAATCAATCTAAAAATACATTTTTTTCATTTTATTTAAGTATAAATGTATTTTTTTTATTTGGTTTATTTTCTTTGTTGTAAGATGATATGACAAATAAAATAATACAATGAAAATGAAGCAACTGCAAAAGAAATCTTTAAAATATACGTTATTGCAGGGGGATTGTGCGTTTATTTGTATAATCTCGGCCTTATAAAACTTTTACATACCGGATGAAGAACGTAACCTTTTCAGTGATTCTGTTTGTTTCATTTATACATGCATACGGGCAGCGGCTGTCAGTTAACATAATGCCGGGATTGATGAATTATTCGGGCGACCTGCAACCCAGCCCCCTTACATTTAAAGAAGCGTGTTTGGCTTTGCAGGTTGGATTACAATACAGGTTAACAAATAATTTATATCTGAGAGGTGATTATTTAGCAGGTGAAGTGCAGGCCGATGATAAAAAAAATTCGTCAAGGTACCGGATACGCAACCTCAATTTCAGGAGCGTAATATTGGAAGGAAGTTTTTCATTAGAATACGATTTTTATAAGCTTCGCGTGGACAAAGTATGGACGCCTTATGTTTTTGCCGGGGTGGGTTACTTTTTCTTTAATCCTTACACGCATGACACTGCAGGGGTAAAATACTATTTACAACCTTATGGTACAGAAGGGCAGGGGCTTGCGCAATACCCGGACCGCAAACTTTATAATTTGTACCAATTTAATATTCCGGCTGGCTTTGGTTTAAAATATGCCATTAACCAACGGGTAAGCATTGGCTTTGAGGTTGGTTTTAGAAAGCTTTTTACCGACTATTTAGATGATGTAAGCTCAAAGAAATACCCGGATGAAAACGCACTTTTTAATGCCCGTGGCCCAAAAGCTGTTGAGCTTTCTTTTAGGACAGGAGAGCTTGACCCCAATGTTTCAATCGTAACTTCGCAAAGAGGAAGCCCAACCTCAAAGGATTATTATTATACCGGTCTATTTAAATTCACCTACACGTTTCCATCCAGCGATCCGGGTGGTACAAATTCATTCGACAGAAAATCAATATCCTGCCCAAAACCAGTTTTGTAATTACCCGGTTAATAAGCTTCTATCCATAATTATCGCTGTGTGTTTACCGGTAAAGTTAATTATGCACTTACCTTTGCAGCATGATCTATTCGTCGTTGGAACAATGCCTGGTTGACCTGGAAAAACATGGGCATTTAGTAAGGATAAAGGAAGAGGTTGACCCCGACCTGGAAATGGCAGCAATTCATTTGCGGGTATATGAAATAAAGGGGCCAGCGTTGTTTTTTGAAAATGTAAAAGGAACATCTTACAGGGCAGCAAGCAATATTTTTGGCACCCTCGAAAGAAGTAAATTTATCTTTCGTTCTTCCCTTAAAAAAATTCAACAGCTGATTGAGTTAAAAAGTGACCCCCTTAATGCACTAAAACACCCACTATCAAACTTTAATGTTGGCCTTGCTGCTCTTAAGGCATTACCGTTTAAAAACCCGGCAAATAAACCTGTGCTTGCCAATGAAATAAATATCAGCAGCCTGCCTTTAATTAAACATTGGCCAAAAGATGGCGGCGCGTTCATTACCCTGCCGCAGGTATATACCGAAGATGTTTCAAAACCCGGTATCATGCATTCAAACCTTGGCATGTACCGTATACAACTTACCGGCAATGATTACATAACAAATAAAGAGGTAGGGCTGCACTACCAGCTGCATAGGGGCATTGGCATACACCAGGCAAAAGCGAATGCAGCTAACCAGCCTCTTAAAGTAAGTGTTTTTGTTGGCGGGCCACCTGCACATAGTGTTGCAGCGGTAATGCCTTTGCCGGAAGATATGAGTGAAGTTACTTTTGCTGGCATATTGGGCGGCAGGCGTTTCAGGTATAAATACATAGACGGCTATTGTATAAGTACTGACGCAGATTTTGTGATAACGGGAGAGGTACACTCAGGCGATAACAAGCCCGAAGGGCCTTTTGGGGACCATTTGGGTTACTATAGCCTGCAGCACCCATTTCCTGTAATGCGTGTGCATAAAGTATACGCCCGTAAAAACGCTGTATGGCCTTTTACTGTAGTAGGCAGGCCGCCGCAGGAAGACACAAGCTTTGGTGAGCTGATACATTTTTTAACAGGCAAGGCGCTGCAGGACGAAATACCTGGTTTGAAAGAAGTATATGCTGTTGATGCGGCAGGTGTACACCCGCTTTTATTGGCAACCGGTAGCGAGAGATATACGCCTTATATGCAAACCCGAAAACCCGCGGAACTTTTAACCATTGCCAACAGGATACTTGGCACCGGCCAGTTAAGCCTGGCAAAATTTCTGTTTATTACTGCAGACGATAATAACAGGTTAGCGCCACATAATGTGCAGGAATTTTTGGAGTTTGTATTAAGAAGGATTGATTTAACAAGGGATATTCATTTTTATACCAACACAACTATTGACACGCTCGACTATTCAGGTAATGGTTTAAACAGCGGCAGCAAGGTTGTACTGGCCGCCTATGGAGACATAAAAAGAGAGCTATGCACAGAGGTACCTGATCTGCTGCGGAACATAAATATTTTTAAGGCAGCCTGTTTTGCAATACCGGGAGTGGTATGCTTGGAAACCAGGGCGTTCATAAATTATGAGGCAGCCAAAACTGAATTTGAAGAAATAAGCAACACCCTGCGGTCTTATACTGATGCATTGCAAATAGCCCCCGTAATAGTGTTGTGTGATGATGCCGCATTTGCTGCAGCTAACCTGCGCAATTTTTTATGGATAACTTTTACAAAATGCAACCCGTCGCACGACATGTATGGCGTGGGAAGCTTTACTGAGTTTAAGCACTGGGGTTGTAAAGGCCCTTTGATGTTTGATGCCAGAACAAAGCCACACCATGCGCCTGCACTGGAGAAAGATGCAACAGTTGAGAAGAATATAGACAGGATATTTAACAAGGGCGGCAGCCTGTATGGGATGAAATAACCGTTTTTATCCTTTCAAAGAATTGCTTACCATTTCTTTTTTGTTGCGTGATATTGGTATTTGCGTGTTGTTATCAAGCAACAGGTAACCGCCATCTTCCTTCACCAAACTTTTAATATATTTTTTGTTTACAAGGTGCGACTGATGGCAGCGGATAAACCCGTAGTCACGTAGAATATCTTCAAATTCATGTATTGGTCTTGACACAAGAAGCTTTTCATTATGGGCAAGATAAAATGTGCAATAATTATTGGATGATTCGCAGCGTATAATGTCGCGGGTAAAAATAAATCTTGTTTCCTTCAGGGTAGTAAGTGCAACCCTATGCTCATCTTTATTATGCTGCTTTCGCAAAAGTTGTATCAGGTTTTCTAACTGCAGGTTTTCCTTTTTTCTTAGGTTTTTCTCTACCACCCTTGTAACAGCCGCTTGTAGCTCATCAACATTTACTGGCTTTAGTAAATAATCAACCGCCGCAAACTTAACAGCCTGTATACCGTATTGGTCAAATGCAGTAACAAATATCACTTCAAAATTGTAGCTTGGCAGGCTTCTCAGCAAATCAAATCCATTTTTACCAGGCATTTGTATGTCAAGAAAAACCAGTTCAGGCTTGTGCTCAATAATTAACCGCCTGCCTTCATCAGCATTTTTTGCCGTGGCGCATATTTCCACTTCCGGGCAATTCAGCCTTAACAGCTGTAACAAGTTATCAAGGTTATGTTGTTCATCATCTATCAGCACCGTCTTCAGTTTCATAACCACCAGTTTTTGAATTGTAAATGAACAGTTGTGCCCGAAACAGCGCCTTCAATGTTAAGTGATACGGGTTGTTCCGGCAATATTTCGTTTAGCAGGCTTATTCTTTCTTTAGTAAGTCTCAATCCATAACCGTTACTATTTTCTGCAGGTGCATAACCTTTGCCATTATCACTAATAACAATAATAAGGTTATTATCTTCCCGTTTAAAACTAATTTTTACAATTCCTTTTTCTTCCAGCAGTGCAGCACCATGTTTAACGGCATTTTCAACCAACGGCTGTAAAAGTAGTGCGGGGATATCCGTCTCAGACGCGTTTATGGTTTTATCAAGATCGATTGTGTATGTAAAACCAAAACGCAACTGTTCCAATGAAAGGTATGTTTCCAGGGTAACTATTTCTTTTTCTAACGAAATAAAATCTTTATCGCCGCCTGTTAACGAGTCACGCATAAGGCTGGCGAACTTTGAAAGATACCTGTTTGCACCGGCAATATTGTTATTGTTAACAAGGCCCTGTATAGAGGTAAGCGCGTTAAAAACAAAATGGGGGTTTAATTGTGAATGGATGGCTTTTAATTCAAGATGAAGTTTATGTTTTTTTGACTGTTCTTCAGCCGTTTTCCGTTTTTGGCTGTTTAAGCGAAACAGCACAATAATAAACCCGAAAAAGGCGGCTATTAAGCCGCCAGCCGTTACTTTAAATAGGGTTGTTTGGTGCCACGCCGGCTTTATCTCAAACTGGTAATCTGTTACATTATGGCGTTGCCCGCTAAAACGCATACGAAGTATAAAATTTCCGGGCGGCAGGTTATTCAGCCAAATAATATTGTTATCAAAATCGTTTGGTTTCCAGTCCGTCATCACCTTATCGTCATGTACTAATTGGTATTCCAGCGCTTCTTTTTTATAAATATTACCTTTTAGGTAAAAAATGATATTATTATCATTTGACGCAAGTGATAGCTTTTTAGGAAGATGCGTTAATGTGTCCAGTTCATCCGGCTTATACAACTGTTGCCACTTTTTTATTTCCCGGTCAGTAAGCTGTCTCGTGTATGATTCTTTCATACGAAGCAAAAAGTCATTCAGCTCATTGCTGGTATATATATTTAACAGCGAGGGCTTAACCTGTTTCCAGTAAACTGCCGCTGCTGCAATCAGTGTGTCCGCACCTTTCCTGCGCAGTTCAACGGTAAGGTATTTATCCCATGTAGTTCTATAACCGCCTAATTGCGCAAACACTTTTTTAAACACATATAACTGAAAAGTATCTGAAGTAAAGGAGTCAATACTACTCCATGGTTTAAGTACCTTATCGCCATTCTGCAGCACGCGGTATTCATACAGCGCCGCGTTGCTTTGACGGATATATGGCACAAAAAAGAATACATCTGATGAATCGTAGGTAGATATACTGTGGTAGTTGTACTGCAGCATTGACTGGTACCTGTATTCCGAACCCTTGAATGATACATCAAGTGGTGCATTTTCATCGGCTACTGCATACTTGCCATTATAGGGCGTGGCGGTTACAATAAACGGGGTACTATCGCCCGGTTGCTGATTGAATGAGGTGGAGTAATTGTTCCACTGAAGAGAAATGGATGTTTTGGTTGAAGTAACTTGAGTTGAGATAGCCTGTGCCGTACACATTTGCTGCAACAAGAGAATAAAAAAAGCGGTAATGAATTTGTTCATACATTTTAAATTTAGAACAAAACTCATAATACCGCTTTTGCAAAAAAATAGTGATGTGAATATTGTTTGTATGGTTGTGAATTTTGCAGAGATCAGCCTATTGGTAATAGAGGCATTATTTAAACTATATACCACTTGCTATCGTCATCTGTTGAATAAGAAAGGCCGTTGCTCATTACATGCACCTCTTTTCCCTTATCGCCCTTGTATGCTTTTTGCTCATACACCCTTATGCCGTTATTCTCACGAGTTAAATAGTTTATCAATGCCTGCATGGTTGGCGGTATCTCGTGCAGCCACTGTTCATCACTTTCCTTTACAAATGCCTGGCTCATAAAATTTTTAAATTATACAACTAAATGTGTGCCATTGCGTTTTTTTGACGGCCGTTTAACGCATAGCAGACAGTGGGGGAGCCGCAACCGGTATGTTATTATGAACCGGCTTGGTTGACTTTAAATAAGCAAAGATGGCTTTTAACTCGTCATCAGTCATAAGCCGCATATTTCTCCATGGCATTGGCGGCAGCAGAGGGCGTGTATTATCTAACCCCATCCATTTCCCTTCGCGGATGCATTTAATAAATTGTTCCTCTTTCCAGTTGCCAATACCTGTTGAGTCAGATGTGAGATTTGCTGCGTAGCTAATGCCCCAGGGGCCAACCCAAACCGTTTGAGTGGTAGTTACGCCAAAGTGCTTGGCTTCAACCATTTTTCGGTCAATATCTGGAGGCGGCATTTGCGCCGGGTGTCCCGAAAGCGACAAAGAAGAATCATCTTCCGGCCCTTGTGGCCCCATCTTTTTAGGTGTATGGCAATCATTGCAGCCACCCAGGGTAACAAGATGCTCGCCCCATTTAGCCTGGCTTTCATAGCCATTAAATTTGAACACCATCCCTGTTGAATCCGTAGCTGGCGTATTTGCATTTGCTGCCGGATTACAGGATATAAATGCTAACGGCAGGCAGGCAAGGATACATGCTGCAAAAATTATTTTTTTGTACATACGAAGAGCTTTGGTTATAGATTAAAGATAATATGATAAAAAATAATTAATGCAATATTTATTTATAAATATCCACATACATTAGTGGCATTTGTTTTGTGTTGTTTATACAAAATTTATAACATGAGAGATTGGCTAAGAACACTTATTGCAGGTTATGCCGGCTATAAATGGGGCGGCGGTTGCCTGGGAACCATAGTTGTTTTTGCGGTAGTTTATTGGTTACTTGGCCCGCATGGTTGCGGCGGCGGTCATTAACAAAAGCCGCTTTTATTCCAATGTTTTCTTGCCTTCTATAACTGCCGCCTGCAACTGGTGAAAGTCAAAAACAACTATTTCGTTTTTGCCTTTATTAAGCCAGGCTGCGGGGCAGAATAAATGAAATTGTGGACCGGTATTCCAGTAGCGGCCGAGGTTATGTCCATTTACGTACACAATGCCTTTTTTAAAATTGGCCATATCAAGATATGTGTCACCAGGTTCCTTTAATTCAAATCCGCCTTTAAAAAATACACCATCATGAAAGCCCTCCGGGTAGGATGGTTTAAGTGAGGCGATAAATTTTTCATCGACAGGCAACAGAAAAACTTCCCAGTTCATTAATGTCATGCCATTTAACGTAACCCTGTCCGTAATGCCTTTGCGGTCAATCATATACTGGGCAAAATTTATATGTCCCATACCTTCCACTAAAATATCCAGCACTGGTTCCATACTGCCTGTTTCAGGCAGTTTAATGCTCCATTTGCCACCATCCCTGTAAACAGTATCAATAAGTTTACCGTCCACAAACACCATAGCAAAATCATGCGGTTCGGTTATAGTTAATGTGCCGCTTTTATGGCCTGTAAGTTTTGTACGATATAATATCATCCCTTGGTTTTGCCCATAATATTCCATTGGCTTTGGTTGCGCGGACTTAACGGGTTTTGGCAACTGTTTCCAAATGGTTGTAAATGGCGAAAGGGTTATTGCCGGTATCTCAATAGTGGGTTGTGTAACTGGCACGTCAGGAATAGTATACTGAACATATTGTTTTATAAGGTTTCGCAGCATATAATATTTAGGGGTTGGCTGCCCTTGTTCAGTAATGGGGGCGTCATAATCGTAGCTTGTTATATCTGGCTGAAACTGTGTTGGCGTAAATGCGTTGGCGCCAGCGGTAAAACCAAAGTTAGTACCGCCGTGTATTACATAAAGATTGAATGATTTATGGTGCTGTAATAAATATGTTATTTCTTTTTTCAAATCTGCTGTATCAGTTTTTGCGTATGGTTCTTTCCAGTGTGTAAGCCAGCCGGGATAGGTCTCACTGCTGAATGAGGGCACATTGGGGTTTCGTTTTGCTGCCTGTTCAAAATCTCCGTCACCTGTGCCGCTGTCAAGCCCAATAGCGGCTCCATCAATATTACCGGCTTCAAGCATAAAGGGTGTCGGGCCGTCTGCAGTGTAAAAGGGCACGTTAACGCCATTCTGCAGCCACAGTTTTCGTAATGTTTCAAGATAAATTTTGTCATTGGCGTAGCTGCCATATTCATTTTCAATTTGCGTCATTATTATCGGCCCGCCGTTAGTGCAAAGCAGGGGTTTTACCTGTTGCGAAAGATTGCTTATATACCTCGTAACGGCCTGCATATAGCGTTCATCCATGCAACGTATTTTAATATCAGGTATTTTAAGCAGGTAGGGTGGAAGGCCGCCAAAGTCCCATTCAGCGCATACATAAGGGCCTGGCCGCAATAACACCCACATCCCTTCTTCCTTACAAATATGTATAAACTCCGCTATGTTATGGTTACCTGTTTCAAAATCAAAAACGCCCGGTGTTGTTTCATGGTAATTCCAAAAAATGTATACAGCAATCGTGTTACACCCCATTGCTTTTGCCATTTTAATGCGGTTACGCCAGTACTGTTTTGGTATGCGCGCGGGGTGCATTTCGCCGCTTATAATTTGAAATGGTTTACCGTCAAGTAAAAAATCGGTTTTGCCTAAGCTGAATGAGTGTGCAGCTTGCCCATAACCGGCTAAAACACTAACACATAAAACAGTTAATAATAATGTATACCTCGTAATATTCATACTTCAAAATTACTTTACGAATAACAAGTTCTCACAGGCGTCCTGTTAATACTTAAAACGCTTTAGATGTCATTCTTTTCTCCATTCAATATCTATAATAATAGGATAATGATCTGAAAAATGCAACTGCGGTGTTGTGCATTGCAGTACTTTAAACGCCTTGTCAACAAGGCAAACGTCAATTCTTAACGTTGGTGATAACTCAAAAAATGTTCGCCCTATGCCCGAGCCTTTTTCAATAAATGCATCCTGCATGCCATCCTTTAAAAAATTATAGGAATATGATGTTGGAGTAGTGTTATTATCCCCACAATAAATTGCGGGATAAGGGCTTTGCTCTATATGTCTTCGTATAATCGCCACTTCTTTTTCATGTTTTTTTTCCCCGGCGCTAAACCTGTAAGCTATTTTTCTTTTGCGGTTATAGGTTATCTGGTAAATATTATCCGTTGTGGGTGGCTCAAGCAAAGTATCAATATATAGGTTTAGCGATGCGAGGTGGCCGGTAAAAACGCGAAGTTTTCTATTGTCAAATAATATATCACCCTGAACTACATTTTCATTCCTGTCACTGCTTCTTATATTTATTCTTTCAGTATCCAAAAGAGGCATTAGTGAAAAAATAGCACTCCCACTATAAGCTGTATCTGGTGAGTGATAAATAATATTTACTGAATCGTTTGAAATGAAAGAATATTTGTACCCCATTTCATTTATCTCTTTTTCTACTGATATATAGCCGGGCCCTTTTACATTATCATATTCCTGGAAACAAATTACATCTGGCTTATATCGCTGTATCGCTTCGTAAATACCAATACGTGGTTGCGACCTCGGGTCAGACCGGGGATAGAAATCAAGAAAAGCTTCTACGTTCCACGTCATGATCCTTAAACTTCCGGGCTTTTTTTGCATTTGCCATGCCTCCGTGCGAAGAGCTATGGAATTACTTATATTTTTAAAACCCGCTAAAAGGATAACCGTCAGCATAATGAACGCATAACCTCTTTTTATAAGCAACAATATGCATACGCAAAACAAGGCGGCGATAAACAAAAATGGGAATGCCAGCCCTAAAAGGCTCATAACGGGGAACATTGTTGCCGAAATATAAGGTGTAAGGCATGAGAGAAGATATACCGCAATAACGGTAATACTGCAAATAATCAAAACGGCTCTCAATATACTCTTCATGTGCTTTTATCCTGTATTTAATAGGCTTAGCGGCGCGTTATACAATGTTTTTTACCCCCGGCAATTTAACCAGCAGGCTGCCTGTTAAAAAAGATAGTGGAACAACAACCGGCAAAGCTATTAATAGTTTTATTACCGGGTCAACAGCAAGGTTTTTCAATGCCAAAGTAAATGATATTACCATTAAAGGGTGAATAATATATGTTACATAAGCCGCCCTTGACATTTTTTGCAATAGGGGAGAGCTGCTATTCCATTTTGTTTTGGCGATACATAACATTGCCATAATAATTGAAACGCCGGTAACCTGCTCCCATACCGCAGACATAAGCGATTGCCAGCTACCCCTGCCCTGGAAGGCGTCAAGCGCGCTGTTGGTTGCTTCTTTAACTGCATACAACGACGGGAACATAACTGCAACCAATATAATTACCGTTACTAACCACCGTTTACTATTGTTATAGTCTAAATTGGCGAGCCAGTTATTACGCGCTGCAACAATACCCACAATAAAAAGAGCGATATATTGTGTAAAATGCCCTAACTGAAAACCAACCGGCTTTAATACCCAACCGACCGGGAAAAATATTCTTACCAGGTAACTCATTATACCCAATACCACCGCAAATAAAAGTATTGTGCTATTTCGGGGCAGCCTGTACGTTTTATTTGAATTATTGGGCCATAACTTTTTTACGACTGCATATATCAATGTAAAAACAAGCAAGGCTGCTACAAACCACATTACACCAAAATTAATCCAGCTATCATAACCACTTAAATATTGCAGAATAGTTATTTTATTCCCTTCACCAAAATAATAAACAAGGTAGTTAAGCACGGGTGAGAGGATAAATGAATAAAACAAAAGCGGTATGCCAAGGCGTTTTAATCGGTCGGCCATAAATTCGCCTGCACCTTTTTTATTAAATGAAGGTTCGGTAAACAGCGCAGAAAGAAAAAAGAAAAAGCCCATAAAGAATGCCTGGTTGGTTGCAACAAAAAACGTCATTGCAATAAGTGCGCCTGTATTGGTTGTTTTTTCAGTATAGTACCATCCGCCGGGCGCGCCGTAAGTTATAAAAGTGTGGTGCATTATTACCAGCACAGTTAGCAGCACGCGGAGATTATCAATATAATTTATCTTGGCTTTTACCGGTTGTTTCCCTAATGCTCCCATAGCTTTTTTTGCTAAACGATTTTCAGCATGTTATGTTACTTTCCTATATCGTTAACTTTTATCTTTTCATGTTTTTTTTTGCGCTTCTTCCAACCGTCAACTCCCTTTATATTGTTTATCAACCTGGCTGTTATATTCCGGGTGTTTTTTTAAAAACCCGGCAACAAAAGGGCAATAAACCATAACGGGCAGGTTATTGTCTTTGGCATAGCCAAAAGCGTATTTTGCCAGCGCGCTCGCAATACCTTTGCCTTCAAGGGTCGGGGGCACAAAAGTGTGCATCAACGCAATATCGTTTTTGTAAAAACGATATTCTAAAAATGCTGCCTGTTGGTTGATTATCACCTCAAAGCGATGGCTTTTTTCATTATTGGATACAACAAATTCTTCTGCCATAGTTATTCCTTTTCTTTTAGTGCGCGCTCAATATTTTTATCAGGTACCAGCCACATAATTGATACGGTTAAAAATAATATGCCGGAAATAACGGTGCTTACAAATGCCAAAGGAATGGCAGCCGTATAACAAACTAACGATATGTAACCTTTTATTTTCAGCTGTTCAAAAGCTTCAGCCAATTGTGTATTGTGTGGATTAGTGTACATAACAGCTCTTTGTAAAATTGTAAAAGCAATACCATTAATTAACAGCAGCACTGCATATACAATTATCGTGTTTATGGCAAAATGGTTTGCACCCATCCAGCCGGTAGCTACGGGTATAAGTGACAGCCAGAATAACAAATTAATGTTTGCCCAGATAATACCCGAATTTACTGATTTAACAGTATGCAGCAAATGGTGATGATTGCCCCAGTAAATAGCCACAAATAAAAAGCTTAATACATAACTTGAAAGTACGGGCAGCAATGGTTTTATTGCCTGCCAATCCGTGCCTTGCGGCACTTTTATTTCAAGCACCATTATGGTTATAATAATGGCAAAAACACCATCACTAAATGCTTCTACACGGCTTTTATTCATCTTTTGGTAATTACTGCAATAATAAATAACAAGGATAATATCTGCCGAATTTATTAATTCACCGGCATTTTACTTCGTCCAAAGCATCAAATTATGATAATTTATTCTTTTGTCTAAGTTTTACTTATAATTAAGTTTTCTATCAAATGCCTCAAAAACAATAAAAAGTAACGAAATTCTTTCTTAGAAAAAGCACCAGCACAAAACAATAATGCAAATGTTAAAAAGGGAAGGTGTTTTTCGCATTCAGTCGTTTTTATCCTGTAGCTGCTGCAATAAGACCTTATTCAAGCGGATATTGGTTGATATTAATCCGTTACAACTGTTTAGGATAAAGGCTTACAGCTTATAAGGACATCGATGATGGGCAAGAAGAACTTTAGCTTATGGTTAAGCGAAAATCCTAACCAAATAATAGAGTTATATGCTTTCACTAACTACCCGCGCTTTTGGATTAGTATTTTTATGGCATCCGCGCTTTGGGCGTTAGATGTTTTCTAAATTTATTTAATATGCTAAATAAATTAGTATTTATTCAAAAGCCTAATTATATTTGTCTAAGATATGTGAGATGATGGTTTTGTGAGGTAAAACGGTTTGTGTGGTTGTTTTTTGGTTGAGGCCCCCGTTTATACGGGGGCTTTATAAAACGAATTGATAAATTAAAGCTTTTAAATAAAGCAAGTACGCGCTCTGCCCTGAACCTCTATCATGCGGAAATCCTAAACCCGAATTTAGCAAGGCACATGGCAGCATAAAATACACGCCTGCAAAAAACAATGGCATGTAGCTGCCTGTGCCTTTTTCTTTAAACCAAAATAATAATACTAAAACGATATGTTATGAAAGTAATAAAGCACAGCAAAGGATTAAGAGTGACAGACCATAATTTTCATGCAAATGTGCCTGCAATTTATGCGCCACGGATAAAAGGCACAAGAACTGTAGACGGTGAGAAATTTTATGTAGATGTACAGGGCAAATTATACCGGCCGCTTTTATTTGATGCAATGTTTAAAACCGAAAGGGGCGAGGTGCGGCATTATACCTACAAAGGAGAAAACCCCAATATGGCACTGAGGGGTAATTTTTAAAAATTAATGCATATAAACACAAAAATTCTTTTATAGATTCCCAAATATTTATGCTCGTTGAAGTTAATAATGAAAATGATTTGCCACCCGCCGGCGAAAAGGTTATTGTAATATTTGACCGCTTTGTAAACTATCTTATTTATGAACCGATTGAAAAAGAGCGGTGGTTGAGAGGCGGTTTAAAGTAGCTCAAAAAACAGGAACGGGAATAGTCTAAAAAAATTCGTATCTCATTACCTGTGGCTGCCTGTTAATACAAATATCATTTTGCTTCAACAACATCAGTAATACTTTTCAGCAGCGATAAACTCCCTATCGCATCCTGCGTCAGTTCCCAAATCATTACGCCACCGGTTTGTTGTAAAGCAAATGCGGCTTTGCTTTTAATAGTAGGTATGCCATTATAATACATAGTTTGCCCGTTGTGCAGCAAAACACTGTCGGTACTTTCTGCACCAGGATATGCCGCTATTATTTTGCCAAACCCCATTTCAGAGGTGGTATTGTTTGCTCCAAAGCCATACCCGTAAAATGGAAGGCCGAGGTTAAGTTTTTGCTTGTCAACGCCGCGCGTAATATGCCAATAGTTAATATCGCTTACAGCCATAGCGTAAGGGGCATGCGGGCCGGGTTTTGATGGTTGCCACGGGCCTGTTTTATCGTAACTCATTACATTAATAAAATCAAATGCGGCTAATGCACTGTCAGTAACGCTGCCCGCAAACCATGTGGCAACTGCCGCGGTTATTAATTTATGGCGGGCTGTAATTGGCCTGGCAAGCCCTATTACAAATTTTGAATAATTACTGTTCACCGCATCACCTTCAAAGTCCACATCAACACCATCAAAGTCATATTTTTCCACTTCGGCAAGAATATTTTTTATAAATACCTGCTGGTTATCATCAGTAAGAAACTTTGTAAGATAAGCAGGGATATTGCCGCCGCCGATCGACATTAAAACCTTAACATGGCTGGTGTGTGCCAGTTGAATAATTTGTTGCAGTACATGGTTGCCTTTAAAGTTTCCACTTGAGTCAGGATTTATAAAGGCAAGATTAAGATGGGTTAATGCATTAAAATTAATTTTCTGTGCAGCCGCTAAAACATTACTTCTGCCAACCATTAAATAGCCAACCGTTCTGAAATGGCTGTTTGCCGATGCCTTATCGTGGTTAGTTTGCCCTGCCGCTACTAAAAAAATACATCCACAAAGCACGAAAAATATCTTGCGCATTAGTTTTTTGTTTTATGTAACTCATCTCTTTTCACACCTTCTTTTGTAATTTTTACAGGCTTAATATACCCCTTCTTATCAAAAAACATTTCATCAATACAGGTAACGCGGTGGTTGCCATCAGTTTCGCCTAAAGGCCTTCTGTGGTAAACAATATACCATTTGCCACCATCTGTATGTAATATGCTGTGGTGGCCTGCGCCTGTTGCCACAGCGCTGTCCTGCTGCAGTATTTTGCCTATTCGCGTAAATGGTCCGAAGGGTGAAGAAGCTATAGCATACGCTACTGAATAATCAGGCCCTGTCCAGCCGCCTTCACTCCACATAAAATAATATTTGCCATACTTATAAAACATAAATGAACCTTCCACATAGCCCTTTGGCGTTATTTCTTTGTAAGTAGTACCGTCTTCAAATGGAACAAGTCCGGTAAAGTCTTTATTAAGCTTCACAATATTGCAGTGTCCCCAGCCGCCATACGTCATATAGTATTGGCCGTCTATATCTTTAAACACAAACTGGTCAATAGGTTGTGCCCCGTTATGAAAAGCACCGATAAGCGGCTTACCCAAATAATCTTTAAAAGGCCCTGCAGGGTTATCCGCAACGGCAACGCCAATGCCGCCCCGCTGATTATCGTTTTGTATATCGTTTGCACCAAAAAACAGGTAATATTTTCCTTCTTTTTCTACAATGCTCGGCGCCCACATGGCACGCTTTGCCCATTTTACACTGGCTGTATCAACAATGCGGCTGTGCTTCGTCCAGTTTACCAGGTCGGGCGATGAAAAAGCATCCATAAATACCTGCTCATTATACGGCGCGGAGTAAGTAGGGTATACCCAATATTCGTTATTAAACACCCGCGCTTCAGGATCAGCATACCAGCCGGGGAATATAGGATTACCAGATGTTTGAATGTCTTGTGAAATTGCATACATTGTTTGTACGTAGCAAAAAAGAAGTACCAGTAATTTTTTCATTTACGCTTATTATACAGGGCTAAAGTAAATATATTTATGTGGAATGATATATAAAATCGCCGGTTATACATTACACATATCTTTGCGGTTTATTTTATATGGTTAAAGTAGGTGTTTATAACAATCTAAAGGTGCTACGTATTACAGGCATCGGGGCCTATCTTGACGATGGTGCTGACGGTATTTTATTGCCAAAACGCTTTGTGCCACCTGGGCTTAGGGCAGGAGAGGAGATAGAGGTATTTGTTTATCATGATAGCGACAACCGGCTTATTGCCACTACACAAAAACCGAAAGGTATTGTGGGTGATTTGGTGCAGCTTAAAGTAGTAAGTGTTACGAAACAAGGTGCTTTTTTAGATTGGGGGTTAATGAAGGACATTTTTGTACCTGCATCGCAACAGCGCAGTAAAATGCTGGTTGGTGGCGAATACATGGTGCAGATTTATATTGATGAAAGAACAGGGCGCGTGGCCGCAACCGAAAAAACAGAAAGCAAGCTTAGTAATGATGTGCTTACCGTTAAGGAGATGGAACTGGTTGACCTTGTTATTAGCCGCAGTACAGATATTGGCTATGTTGTTATAATTAATGATAAGCACACCGGTATGTTATATACCAATGAGGTGTTTCAGGCGGTTGAGCCAGGGCAAAAGCTAAAAGGTTATATAAAAAAAATAAGGCCTGATAATAAAATTGATGTTGCTTTAGGTAAACCGGGTTACAAGCGTGTTGAAGATGAGACGACAAAAATAATGGGCCTCCTCACTGCGAACAATGGGTACCTGCCGTATAATGATAAAAGCAGCCCTGAAGATATCTATACATTTTTTGGCATGAGCAAAAAAGCCTTTAAGATGGCTGTTGGCAGCTTATACAAACAGCAATTAATAAGTTTAACCCAAACAGGTATACAACTGGTTGGTGAAGAATAATAAAGTTTAGTTTGATATGATTGACAAGCACATTATTGGTTTGGCGAAAAAGTTATGGGATTATCATCACGTAGACCATGTTCTAAAAAAGGCAGATTGCATTTTAGTATTAGGCAGCCACGACCTTAGGGTTGCAGAACGTGGTGCTGAATTATACCTGCAGGGGTATGCGCCATTATTAATATTTTCCGGTGGCCTTGGCAATTTTACCCAGGGCATGTGGACGGAAAAAGAGGCGGATAAATTTGCCGCCATTGCCATAAACATGGGTGTGCCCGCTGAAAATATTTTGATTGAAAATATGTCAACCAACACAGGCGAGAATATTGTATTTACGCAAAAACTGTTAAAGGATAAAGGCATTAATCCGAACTCATTTATTGTGGTGCAAAAACCTTACATGGAGCGGAGGAGTTATGCTACTTTTAAACAACATTGGCCGGATAAGGAATTGATGGTAACGTCACCGCAAATTTCATTTGATGACTATCCTAATGAGGAAATACCGCTTGACCGCGTAATAAATATAATGGCCGGCGATTTGCAAAGGATAAAAGAATACCCTGCGTTAGGTTTCCAGGTGTTCCAGGAAATCCCGGAAGATGTTTGGGATGCATACGGGCAGTTGGTTGCTGCAGGCTTTAATAAACATTTGATGAAGCAATAAGAAAGAAATCGCTTATCATTCTCCGTAATAACTGGCAACCAGTAACTTGTAACCTTATTTTTCTTTCAATATTTTCTTTGCACGGCTTTTAAATGCAGCCGTTTCGGTATCTATCCGCTCTTCAATAATAAGTTTTAATTCCTGTTTTATTTCGGGGTAGTGCGCTGAAAGGTTGTGCAATGTTGTTAAAGAAAAAGCTTTTATAGCTACAGGCGTAGATGGCTTTTCAATAAAAGCAAAGCAAGCATTCATTACATCGCCATGCAGGTCTTCTGGTATTTCAATATCCTCTAAAATGCGCACGCTGTTGCGAATAACAGCATTGTGCACATCTGTTCGGCTTAACTGTGCCACAAGCTGTTTTATATAAGGCGTTATCAATGCAGGTTTGCTTCTTGCTGCCCAACTTACACTCCATGCTGCTCTTTGTGCCACACGGTACTCATTGCTCAAAAAACAATCCATCAAATCAGTAAAATGTTTTGGTGAGGCACATGCATAGGCTGTTATTCGCAGTGCATCTTCTTTGAAATGTATTTTTTGTTTTAATAACTCTTCCCGAATGTTCATGCTTTAAATAATCTAACTTAACTTGGCGACCTTTGTGTTTCTTCCCTTTGGGCGCTTCGTGGTTTAACACATCAACGCTAATCACCATACCAGTTTATCTTTCGAACGACTAGCGTGAATATTACGTCAAAAACGCTCTACTCCTCCTTCGGTAATACAGCCGTTACTTCAATCTCAATTTTAAATTGCGGCAATAAAAGTCTTTTAACTTCAACAACGGTTGATGTTGGGTAGTCCCCATTGTAAAACGACTTCATGATTATTTTATTTATCATAAAGCTGTCAAGGTCCGTGGTATAAATGGTTTGTTTTACCACGTTTTGCATCGTGGCATGGTATTTATCAAGATCCATTTTTATCCGGTTCATCACCTCGCGCAGCTGATCAGGAAAATATCCTGCTGCCGTTGAACCCGATACCCAAATGGTGTTGCCTGTTTTTACAGCCTGTGTGTAACCCAGCTCATCTTCTAGCGGTTTGTTGCGGTGCAGCCTGTACTTTTGAATGTCGTTATTGGCTGTGCTGTCCTGTTTTTGCTGTGCTGTAACATTTTGGTAAACGCCTGCTGAAAGGAACATAAGTAAACATGCGGGCAGAGCGAGTTTTATTTTCATGGTTATAATTTTGGCTAAAATAATAAAAAATACCCATAGCCCTCACCGTAGTTTTAACCTCATTTACCTAAACCGGCGCACATTTTATGTAATACGGATCTTGTAAGCATCTGGCTTATAAATATGTATATGAAACGTATAATTTTTTCAGCCTTACTAGTTCTTATGGTTGGTAGTGCGGGCGCACGGGATGATGGCAGCAATATACCATCCCTGCTTAAAAGTGTTATCATTTATCGCACCGGCGCCCAGCTTACCCATACTGCATCTGCAACCCTTAAGCAAGGCGACAACACGATCATTGTTGAAAATATAAGCAACCAAATTGATATTAACAGCATACAGGTAAAAGCCCCCGAGAGCGTGACGATTTTGGGTGTTGAGTTTTCAGCGAATTATATTCCGCCACAGGAAAAATCTGAACGCGAAAAACTGCTGAACGATTCCCTGGAGCATGTGCAGCTGAATATTGATAAAGTGCAGCTTTCTATTACTAACACAAGCGACCTCCTTGAGGTATTAAAAGATAACCGCAATATTAAAGGTGACCAAACAGGTTTAACGGTGGCTGAACTGGCCAAACTAATGGATTATTACAAAACAAAATCGCTGGAGTTGCAAACCGACCTGCAGCAGTTGAACAATAAAAAGAAAAAGCTGGATGATTTAGCGGGAAAGATAAATGAACAAATTACGGAAGAACAGAAAAAGAATATTACAACCTCAGGCAGGCTTACGCTTAGGTTGTCAGCAGCATTGGAAAGCAGGTGTGATTTTACTATTTCATACATTGCCAAAAATGCCTACTGGATACCTTATTATGATGTAAGGGTTGATAACATTAAAAGCCCTGTAAAACTTAGTTACAAAGCAAAAATTGTACAAACCACCGGTATTGACTGGAAACAGGTAAAGCTATCGTTATCTACCTCAACACCGGCGCAATGGGGCAGCGCCCCATTATTAAGCGCGTGGTTTTTGGCCTATGTTAATCCCGTGGTTGCAATTGATAAAAGCCTTGGATTTGGAAAAAGGAAAGATTTAACCGGTGCCGTAAACGAAATTGCTGTTGTTGGCTACGGAACAATGTTCAAGACTCAACTGCGTGGAGTGAGAACTCTTCAAGACAGTGAACCGCCGTTATATATTGTAAATGGAACTCCAATGGGCAGCGAAGATTTTGCAAGGCTAAACCCGGATGATATAAAAAGTATGAACGTGCTGAAAGGCGAACAGGCCACTTCAATATATGGCACGCAGGCGGCAAATGGTGCTGTTATAATTGAATTGAAGAGCGGACTGGAAGATTATATTTCCGTAGCGGATAACGCACTTAACCTAACTTTTGACATTGATAAACCCTATGATGTACCCACCAATGGCAAAGAACAAATAGCCACCCTGCAGAATACCGAAATAAATGCGGTTTATAAGCATTACGCCGTGCCAAAACTTGATAAAGATGCCTACCTGCTGGCTGAAATACCAGGTTGGGAAAAACTTAACCTGCTGCCGGGTGATGCTAATATAATATTGGAAGGCACTTATGTGGGAAAATCGTTTATTGATCCATCTTCAACAAATGATACGCTGAGCTTAACGCTGGGAAGAGATGAAAGGGTGGCCATTAAAAGGCAAAAGATCGTTGATTTCAGCAGCGTAAAATTTTTAGGCAGTAACAAACAACAGAAGTTTACCTACAATATAACGGTAAAGAATAACAAGGCCGAAGCAATAGACCTGCTGCTGAAAGACCAGTTTCCTCTTAGTACCAACAAAGATATTGAGGTTGAGCTTGTTGATAACGGTGGTGCAGATGTTAACACCGAGCTTGGCATACTAAACTGGAGGCTTACACTCGCACCCGGGGAAAGCAAAAAACTACAGTTTGTTTATAGCATTAAATACCCAAAAGATAAAACACTAAACCTGAATTAAACTATTAATCAATGTTAAATTTCCTGAATATTACTAACGTTAGTTATTTCTTAAAAATCAATTAATCTTTTGTATTGTATGCATACTGGTATACAACAATAGTAGGGTTATGTAATAATTACATAGTAACTTGCACCCAGTTTAAGGAGCATAACAATGACAGATCTTTCAATGTTCAACCCCAATGTGGCAGCCAACCCCGATAATAACATTTTCGGGCTTCCTTTCTCTGAAGAAGATGCCAGGGTTGTTCTTTTACCCGTTCCCTGGGAGGTTACGGTTAGTTGCAATGCGGGTACCGCAAGAAGCGCCGAACATATTTGCAGGGCAAGTTTACAGGTTGATGTTTTTGATGCTGATGTACCCGACGGGTGGCGGAAAGGGTTTTATATGCGCAGCCCAGAAGTAAAAATTTTAATGAAGAGCGACTACCTGCGTAAGGAAGCCGAGCTTTTTATGAATTATATTTCAAAAGGGGAAGAGGTTGATAAGAATAAATTTATGTGCAAAAGCCGCAGGGAAATTAATGAAGGCGGTGAAATGCTGAATAACTGGGTATATGAGCAATCAAGCGACCTGCTAAAGGCTGGTAAACTTGTTGGCTTAATTGGGGGTGAACATGGAGCATCTGCCGGGTTTTACAAGGCAATCGCGGAGAAATACAGTTCATTTGGTATTTTGCAGATTGATGCGCACTGCGATTTAAGGCAGGCATTTAACAATTTCAGGTTTTCTCACGCATCTGTTATGTATAATGCCCTAACCAACCTGCCACAAATTGAAAAGCTGGTGCAGATAGGTGTGCGTGATTACAGCGAGGAGGAATGGAACTACGTGTGCAGCAGCAATTACCGGGTAATATCATACTTTGACCAGGATATTAAGCGCCGCATGTATGATGGCGAAACCTGGCGTGCAATAACAGATGAAATAGTTAAGCATCTACCGCAAAACGTATTTATAAGTTTTGATGTTGACGGGCTTGACCCCAAATTGTGCCCGCATACTGGCACACCTGTGCCCGGCGGCTTTGAAATGGAACAAATGATATATTTGTTCAAAAAAATAATTGACAGCGGCAAAAAACTTAT
>Ga0206806_1057_pt1 | contig 26474 bp, 21 predicted proteins | sample Alteio_BWOrgCont_60_FD_152911 | JGI IMG/M metagenome (GOLD analysis project Ga0206806, IMG submission 152911) | Enriched cells from forest soil in Barre Woods Harvard Forest LTER site, Petersham, Massachusetts, United States -... | ecosystem: Environmental > Terrestrial > Soil > Temperate forest >... | reverse complement strand
ACCGGTAACGAAGGCATTTATTGGCTTAAGCGTATAAAAGAATTAAAACCGGATATTGCAGTAATAATGATAACCGCTTACGGCGATATTGACCTTGCCGTACGTTCATTAAAAGAAGGCGCAACAGATTTTGTGGTAAAGCCGTGGCATAATGAGAAACTAATGGTGATTATTGAAGATGCACTGCGTAAAAAGAATGCTGGTAAAAAGGCGGAAGATGCTTTTGCCAATGACAGCATTATTGGTAAAGAGCTGCTGGGTGAGAGCGATGTAATGCAGGATATTTTTTACAAAACACAAAAAATAGCCCCTACTGATGCAAATATTTTGATATTGGGTGAAAATGGTACAGGTAAGGATTTAATTGCAAAGGCTATTCACCAAAAATCGTTAAGGGCAAATAAACCTTTTGTAAAAGTGGATGTGGGCGCGTTGACAGAAACGCTTTTTGAGAGCGAGTTATTCGGGCACAGGAAGGGCGCTTTTACTGATGCGAAAGAAGACAGGGTGGGCAGGTTTGAATCAGCCAATGAGGGCACGTTGTTTCTTGATGAAATTGGCAATATAAGCCTTAATCAACAGGCAAAGCTGTTAACCGTATTGCAAAACCGGCAGGTTACCAGGCTTGGCAGCAATACGCCGCAGCCCATTAATATAAGGCTTATTTGCGCAACCAACCTGCCGCTGCAGGAGTTGGCAAACGAAAACAGGTTTAGAAAAGACCTTATTTATCGTATAAACACTGTTGAAATAACCGTACCGCCACTACGGAAACGCGCCAACGATATACTTTTATTGGCAAGACATTTTGTAAAAGTATACGCAGAAAAGTATTTAAAGCCGGTTTTACGGTTTGATGAAGGTGCGGAAGAAAAATTGCTGCAATACCATTACCCCGGCAATGTGCGTGAACTACAATACACTATTGAACGCGCCATAATTATGAGCGACGGTGAGGTTTTACAGGCGCGCGACCTGATTTTTTCGCCTATTGAAACAGTGCCCGTTAGTACAGTTGAAGACGATGATATGAAACTTAGCACCATTGAAAAAAATACCATATTGCACGTTATTGAAAAATATAATGGCAATATTACAAAAGCAGCTAAGGAACTGGGGTTAACCCGAACGGCTTTATACAGGCGGTTAAGTAAGTACGAAATATAAAATATAATCAGGGCTTTTATCCTTCAAAAATGCCCTGGCGTGTTTCTTTTAACTAATTAACGAAGCTTAAGATGGATATATTTTCAGCATGCGGCACTGCCTGCACATGTGGGTTATGCGGCAATCGGTGATTTTAATTAAACAATAAAATTTTTAATAATGTGAGGAGGGGTGAGCGATGAATGGGATTGAGAAATATCTTTATACAAATAAAAGCAGGCCAGCAATTGCTACGGCAGCAGAGGTAAGATTAGATATGTTTAAACGTTACGACTGGAATATTAGCATACGCGTGTTGCTTATGTTTGGCACCATAACGGGCGCGGCTTTTTTACTGGTACATGAGTTATACCAATTTGAAATAATTGCTGTACCCGTTATTGCATACCAACTACACGATTTTTTTCGCTTCAACAAAAAAGCGCAGCAAGAAGTGGAGCAGTTTGTTGAAAGTATTCACTACCGCGATTTTTCGCGCCATTTTGATGTAAAGCACGCCCCGCAAGATTTGCAAAGGCTGCGGAAAGGCTTTAATGACATAAACACAACTTTTAAAGTAATAAGTAAGGAGAAAGAAACACAGTACCAATACCTGCAAAAAATATTGGAACTGGTAGATACCGGCATATTATCTTATGAAATTGAAAGCGGTGAAGTGGTATGGATGAACGAATCAATAAAGCGGTTGTTGCAAATACCATATCTTAAAACAATACAATCTCTCGACAGAAGGGATGGTGCGCTTTGCGCGCAATTAATTGAGCTGAAACCGGGTGAAAGCCTTATTTCATCTGTGCATATTGAAAGAAGTATTACAAAAGTATTGTTGTCTGCCACCGCTTTTCAAACAGAAGGCAAGATATACAAGCTGGTTGCTTTTCAAAACGTAAATGAGGCGTTGGATGAAACAGAATCAAAGGCCTGGCAAAAGCTGCTAAGTGTAATGACGCACGAGATAATGAACAGCATTGCACCAATATCCTCGCTTGCCAATACACTAAAGAAAACGCTGCAGGAAAGTGCTGAGAATAAAGACAAACCGCAATCGCTTGAGGACCTTGCCATTGGCATTGATACCATAAAACGCCGCAGCGAAGGTTTGTTGAAATTTGCCGAAACATACCGTAACCTTAATAAAATAACCACGCTTAACCTTAACAAGGTTTATGTGCGTGATGTATTTGAAAGCCTGCACCAGTTAATGGAGCCTACATTGGAGCAGAAGAATATTGAAATGGAAGTTATTTTGAAGGATCCTGACCTGATGATCGAGGCTGATATAAACCTGCTTGAACAGGTATTGATAAACCTTGTGGTAAATGCTATTGAAGCTGTTAAGGGAATTGAAGACCCCCATATTATGCTCAGCGGCGCGCAACTGCTTGGCAAAAAGCCTTACATCCGTGTTACAGACAATGGCCCAGGCATGCCCGAAGAGTTGCTGGATAAAATATTTATTCCTTTCTTCAGCACCAAAAAAAGTGGTAGCGGTATTGGCTTAAGCCTTTGCAAACAAATTATGATGCTGCATAAGGGCAATATTACAGTACAGTCGTTAGTTGGTGAGGGCACTGCATTTACGCTGCAGTTTTAGTGCTTGCACATCTCTTCAGTTCTAATTGCATAATATTAAGAGAAAAACAATATTACATTTTTCTAAACGCCATCATTGTATTATTGGTAGGGTCTTTATCCTGCGTTATTCTTTTGCCGGTATCTTCAAAGCCATAGGCAGTAATAATGTTGACCCACTCTTCCAATGGCCTGAAAACGCGGTATTCTTTTGCATCCATGACCCACGATTTATTTTCGCTTATGCTTATTACCGAGTGCACAACCGAAACAAATGTTTGCATGGGCGCAGTTTTTACATCGTACTCACGCATAATAAACATGCCGCCTTTGCGTAACACCCTTCCAATAAAATTAACAAAGTCAACCAGGTATTCTTCAGGGTAATGGTGCAGGCCGGTATAACAGGCAACAAGGTCAACACTTTCATTTGGAGTACGGTTGTTTTCCTGTATAATGTCTTTTAATGAGTTACCTGTATCATCTATAAAAACAATATTCCCTTTAAGCTGCAGCTGCTTTTTTATGCCGCCAAGGTAGTTGCCTGCGCCCCCCACCTGTATACTGCCGTTAATTACACCAGCGCTGCTTAATATTTGCAGTGTTTGCTTTTGCATCTCTTTTTTTAGCCGCCGCTGCTGTGGAGCAATAAAAGTGAACTTTTGCAAAAAAGGCTTTATCTCCGGCAGGTTTTTTTGCACCTCCTTGTATATTTCCTCGTCTGTTTTCTTTTCTTTAATGGCCATTGCAATTACATAATGAAAGGCGTCTTCGGGGTAAAGGCGGTGTATAAGCTGGAGAAAAAAATAAAGGCCATCATTTAACGGGGTGCTGTCAAAAACCATTTTGAACCTGGAAGTATCGGCATTGTGCATGCTTAAAATAGAAATTTGTTTAAAATGGCTAAAATTACACTGATAAATTTACATTTTAAGGTACTGTGCAATGTTGTTTTTTACACTAATATATAAGTGGTTGTATTGGGGCGTTTTTTGGTAAGTTTACGTAAGGGCTTAGTTGTTTTACTGCCCTGTTTTTAATGAGCTTAAAAAAGATTTTACAATAGCCAATTTGTTTGTATTTTCAAGCCCCCTTAAATAACGGTTGCATTTTTGGTTATTGATAACTTTTGCAGAAAAATGTTTGCGACCTGCTAATTTTTACGTACGCAACTTAAAGCATATAACAATGAAACTAACTACCGGCATAAGTTTGGCATTAATGATGTTTTTGCAATATTTTGTATGGGGTGCATGGTATGTAACAATGGGCACATATATGGGTGAAAACCTGCATTCAAGCGGAACCCATGTTGGGTATGCATTCAGCGCGTTAGCACTCGCAACAATTATATCGCCGTTTTTTGTTGGCATGGTTGCCGACCGTTTTTTTGCGGCGCAAAAAATTATGGGTGTGTTCCACCTGCTGGGTGCAGCGTTATTATTTCTCGCAACTAAAATGACTGCCGATTGGCCTTTTATTATTGTGATATTACTTTACTCATTGTTATACATGCCAACTATTGCGTTAAGCAACAGCGTGGCATTCTCTCAAATGACTGACCCTGGCAAACAATTTCCCTGGATACGCGTGTTTGGCACTCTTGGATGGATTGTTGCGGGCTTGTTTATAGGCTACCTTAGCATTGAAAAAACTGCCAGTACATTTTATATCGCAGCTGGTGTGTCTGCCGTGTACGGCCTTATAAGTTTTGGCTTGCCCAACACGCCACCCAAAGGCAAGGCAGCAGAGGCATCGGCCTCAAAGTCGCTCGGCGCAGATGCATTTGTTCTGTTTAAGGACAAACCCTATGTTATATTTTTTATCGCTGCAATTTTGGTTTGCATACCGTTATCATTTTATTACGGCTTTGCGAATCCGTTTTTAAATGAAGTAGGTATGGATAATGCGGCCGGAAAAATGATATTTGGCCAGGTATCAGAGGGTATTTTTATTCTTGCGATACCCTTTTTATTCAATAGTATTGGCGTTAAAAAAATGCTGATACTCGGCATGGTAGCATGGATGCTGCGTTATGTATGTTTTGCCTATGGTAATACCGGAAGTAATAACTGGATGTTGTATGCAGGTATTATTTTGCACGGTGTATGTTACGACTTCTTTTTTGTAACAGGCTATATGTATACTGAGAAGAAAGCAGGCGAAAAAATTAAGAGCGCGGCGCAAGGGTTATTTACATTTGCTACTTACGGGGTAGGTATGCTGATAGGCACCTGGATATCAGGTATTGTTGTAGATAAGTATGCAACCGGCCCAACGGTACATAATTGGACTAGTATTTGGTTCGTACCGGCAGGTATAGCGGTGGCAGTACTTGTATACTTTATTATATTTTTCAGGGAGAGAAAGGCTATTGCCGCTGCAGCTTAATGATCGCTAATCCGGGAATGGGTACGAAACTATTAATACTATTACTTTAACACCAAAATATGCCCGCAAGGGCTAACAGTTATGAAAATTGCAATGCTTGGCTCGGGTTTTATCGGGCGCTTTTATGCAGACTCAATTCAGGGTTACAGGAGCAAAGACGAAATTGTAAGCATTTATTCGCGCCGCGAAGAGAGTGCAAAAAAATTTGCGCATGATTACAAATGCGAACATTGGACGACGACCATGGAAGAGTCTATTGCCCATGCGGATGTGGATGTGGTTTGTATTGCGCTGCCCAATAATAAACACGAAGAAGCAGTTATGCTTTGCTGTAAACATAAAAAGGCTGTTATAACCACAAAACCTCTTGCACGTAACGCAGAAGAAGCAAAACGCATTTTGCTGGCTGTTGAAGAAGCGGGCATTTTTAACGGCTACCTGGAAGACCTTGTATATACTCCCAAATTTTTAAAAGCACACGAAAGCGTGAAGAATGGCGCTTTGGGCAGAATATTATGGGCAAAAAGCAGGGAAACGCACCCGGGCCCGCACAGTGACTGGTTTTGGGATATTGAGCAGGCAGGCGGCGGCTGTATTCTTGACCTTGGCTGTCACTGTGTGGAGATAACCCGCAGTTATATTGGCAAGGATATTAAACCGGTTGAAGTAATGTGCTGGGCTGATACACAGGTAAAACCTATTGAAGCTGAAGACCACGGTATTGCACTTATTAAATACGAAAACGGCAGCATAGCACAATTTGAGGTTAGCTGGACGTTTCGCGGCGGCCTTGACCTGCGTGATGAAGTAATGGGCACAGAAGGTACTATTTGGATAAACAGTTTTTTACGTACAGGCTTTGAAATGTTTACCACAGGTAAAGGAGCTGATTATGTTGCGGAAAAAGCGGAAAGTAATTCTGGCTGGCTGTTTCCTGTAGGTGATGAGCTGAATGAACTTGGTTACAACCACATGTTTATGGATATGTTTAACAGCATTGACAAAGGCGTTGCACCAAAAGAAACTTTTTATGACGGCTATGTGGTAAATGCAATACTGGATGCTGCTTATAAAAGTGCCAAAACAAAACAGTGGGAACCTGTAAAGCTTGATATATGGCGCGGACAGGAAGGTTTAAGCAAGCCAAGTAACTACACTGATTACGATGCAGACTATTATTTTGTTAAGGAAGAAATAACACACTACGGTGCCAAAAAAGTGATATTGAAAAATAAGGCGACGGGTAAGTTTGAAGAAAAAATATTAGAATAGAAGCGTACATAAACATAAAGTTTGGTAACACACCAAAAAGGCATGAACCTGCTGTTGCAAGTTTGTACCTTTTTATTTTAATTACGCGTGTTTGCTGGTTGTTTAAAGTATGTTCTCCAATTCCTCACTACAGAAGGCGCATTTTTAACATCCGGCAGGCAACCGGTAACCTTTGTTACAGGTTTTATTAGGCAATACAAGTCTTAAACAACAGTATGCAGCTTCTTAAAAAAGACATATTAAAAGTAATTGCCTATTTTGACCTGTTTAATTACCCCGTTACATACGAGGAAATAAAATCATTCCTCGGGCAGCCCTCCAGGGAAACTGAGTTACTTACTGAATTACAGGCCCTTATAGCTAATAATTTTATTTATCGTATCAATGGCTTTTACGCATTAAAGCCCGACTATAATTTTGTTGAAAGGCGGATAGAGGGGAACAGGCAGGCTGAGAAAAAATTAAGGCTTGCTGCACGTATCGCACGTTTTTTATCCTGGTTTCCTTATATAAGGGGTGTGGCAGTATCAGGATCGCTTTCAAAAAACTTTGCATATAAGGGCTGCGACATTGATTTTTTTATAATAACCGCGCCGGGTCGTTTATGGATAGGGCGCATTTTTTTTATTTGCTTTTTCTATATTGCCAGGTTTGTGGGGCTAAAAAATTGGTTTTGCCTGAATTATTTCATAGATACAGATGCGCTCGAAATTCCCGAAAAGAATATATACACCGCAATTGAAATAGCCACATTAATGCCAAGGCAGGGACAAGAGGTTTTTAGTGATTTTTATAAAAAGAACAATTGGGTTCATAACTACCTGCCCAATTATTTGCCCGCTGATGGGGATGCCAAAATACACAAACCCGCCGCTACAAAAAAAGTGGTTGAATGGCTGTTAAATAACAGTACTGGCGATAAGCTTGAAAGTTTTCTTTGCCGCTTTTACCGTGAGCGGTGGAGAAAAATGATGGATAAGAAAGCGTTTGCAAAAAATGGCTTCCAGTTTGGCAGTTATATTGCCGGCAACCATGTATGCAAACCTATACCGCATTATTTCCAGGGTAAACTGCTGACACGGCTAGAAGAAAAGCTTAAGGAGCTTGATGCAAGGATAGATGTGCCGCAGCAAATAGCCGTTTAATTTTTATTGGTGCTAAAGGCTTCCATCAAAATAAAGATTTTACGCTCCGCCATTAATTTTATTGCTTTTAGTAACATTGCGTTACTATGACAGCGTCCATCCTGAAAGAATACGGTTTTAGGGAAAACAATTACACCATTACAGCCTTCGGTACGGGCCTTATCAATAACACCTGGCTTGTTGAGCATACAAGCAGAAAATATATACTGCAGCGTATTAATCAAAATGTATTTAAAACACCGGCTGCTATTGATGATAATATACAAATGTTGTCTGTTTACTTAAAGCGACATTATCCATCTTATACTTTTACTGTACCGGTAAGCACCGTATCAGGCAACACTCTTGTGACGACAACTGATGGCGCGTTCCGCATGTTTAAATTTGTACAGGGCAGCAAAACATACGACGTGTTGCAGAAACCACAGCAGGCTTTTGAGGCAGCCAAACAATTTGGCAGGTTTACAAGACTCCTTTCAGGCTTTGATGCATTAAGCCTGAAAATAACATTGCCCGAATTTCATAACCTCACATTACGCTACCAGCAATTTGAGAAAGCGCTTGATACAGGCAATAATGAAAGAATAATTTATGCTGCTTCACATATAAACATTCTTAAAAACTATAAATACCTCGTTGATATTTTTGAAGAGATAAAATTAAATACTGCATTTAAACAAAGGGTAACCCACCACGACACCAAAATAAGTAATGTGCTATTTGATGAAAATGACAAGGGCATTTGCGTGATAGACCTTGATACTGTTATGCCCGGCTATTTTATAAGTGATGTAGGCGATATGCTGCGCACATATCTTTCTGCCGCAGGCGAAGAGGAAACAGATTTGACAAAAGTGGCCGTGCGAGATGAATACTTCAAGGCTGTAATGCAAGGCTATTTGAGCGAGATGAAAGATGAATTGTCACTACCTGAGCTGGATGCATTTGCATACGCCGGCGAGTTTATGATATACATGCAGGCATTACGGTTTTTGACTGATTACCTCAACAATGATGTTTACTATGGTGCAAAATATCCCTTGCAAAATTTTAACCGCACTGCCAACCAAATTGTTTTACTTGAAGGCCTTGTTAGAAAAGAAAAATTATTTAGCGAAATGGTAAGAACGATGCGGCAGTAATCACATCGTTCTTAATTGCCCTTCGCCGCTCCTATAAACTATTTTTTGAATTTTAGAACCAACAACGGCCCGTTTTGATTATAGAGCAGGTTCCAGTTTGCCGTTTCTTTTACCAATACTTAGCTTCCATTTAAAAAATAAACCAGCGATCAAGTATATTATGCTTACTGCTGAAAATGCCATACACAAATAAGCAAAAGCTTCACCTATAGTGTTGTAAATGGTATTAACATGCCCGGTAATGATATTGGCGCTCCAAAGCTTTTCACCGGGGTTATAAAAATCGAAAGAGGCCTGTTCTCTTCCACGATAATCAGTAACCAGCGATAAACCACCACTGGCCTGCCTTACCACTGTGCAGCCGTTTTCAATACCGCGAAAAGCGGCCATATAGGTGTGGTAAGGTGCAATGGCATACCAGTCGCCGGAAGGTAAAAACAGCACATCGCTTTGTTGGCTGCCCAACTGCCGCATACTGCCGGGCATATCGGCATCGTAGCAAATGGAAACAGAAAGCTTTCCATAAGGTGTTGCAATAACCGGTATTTTGCCATCGCCTGGTTTTGAGCGTTCGGCATAAGGTACCGGGTGGTTTTTATGAAACACGTTTAGTATGCGCCCGTCGGGGGCAATAAATACCGCTTTGTTCTCTAAAAACAGTTTATCTGCCGTTAGTTTGCCGGTATCAAACACGCCCATCGTCATAAGCAGGTACACGTTGTTGGCTTTGGCAAAATTTTGCCCGCGTTTAATAAACGCATCGTGCATCGCGCGCGGCATAATGGCGTTGGCCTCGCTCCACATTATTATTTTAGCGCCGCCATCAGCAGCCTTTTTACTGGCGGCAAACAGGCTGTCGTGCAGCTTGTACATTGCCTTATACCCATTTACAAACCTTGTGCTGTCAGGGTTTTCAATAAACGGTAACATTGCACTGTTAACTAGCTGAAGCTCTTTTGAAACGATAGATGTTTTAAGGTTAATATTTACGGTTTGGCTGGTTACATCTTTATATACGGCTTCAAGCATATTAATGGTGGGCACAGAAACGCCAGCCACCTTTACGGTTGATTTAGTATTGTTTGTATCGCCATAAAAACGGGTAGCACCAAACACCATAATTGCTGTAAAAAAGCAAGCATAGGTGATTATCCCACGGCGATAGTTTTCATTGGAATAATACCTGCCTATTGTCCAAACAGCAACTGAGGCAAACCAATAAATAAGGAAGGAGATGCCAGCCAGCCCTGTTACAGAACTTAGTTGCGCTAACCATGCAAATGAGTATTGTGTATTGGCCATTGACCACCAGGTGCCGCCATTAAACGTGCTGTCAATAAATTCCTTTGTTACAAAAGCGGCAGGAAAAACCAGTGTGGCTATAAAGCCATTGCTTCTTTTGGTTATCCATTTATCAAGTAAAAAGATCACCATAAGCTTGGCAATATTAATGGGTATTAAAACGCCCAGCACCGGCCAGGGAAAAGGAAAAACGTTATACACTGAAACCATTTGCGCTGTTAGTAATGCCAGTATAAAGAGTAAGGTTTTAAACCGCATAGCCGCATGGCGAAAATAAAAAAGCAGGCAGCCAGGCGCTATCCAGGCAAATATGGGCGTTACCCATTTAGGTGATAAAAGAACGGTAGCAGCAACTCCGGCTGCCAAAATACCGGCATACAGCCATTTGGATGCGGGCATTGAACGGGTGGTGAAATTTGTTGTCATAAATTTTGTTTTCACAAATATTCATGTACAAAAAAGCCACCGCAGACCGAGAGAAGAAAGTCGAACGCATTTAATTGGTTTGACTATAGAAAAGCGCAAAGTCGAACGCTTTACTGCATATTTTGCTTTTTATAATCGCTGGGTGTAAGGCCGGTGTTCCTTTTAAACAATGTATTAAAGGACGATTTTGAATTAAACCCCACCTCGTACATCACCTCAAGTACGGTTATCTTTTTATCTTTTGGGTTAACCAGCAGTTTTTTGGCGTCTTCAATGCGGTAAAAATTTACAAACTCAAAAAAGTTTTGCTGCAATAACTCGTTAATAACCTGCGACAATACCTTGGGCTTAACGGCAATCAGTCCTGCTAATTTGTCCAAATTCAGCTCAGGCTCAAGGTAAGGCTTCTGTGCTTGCATATACTGTTGCAAATTGCCCAGCACCCTTGCTTTTTCATCACCTGGCAAAACTGAAGAGGTGTATCTTGGGGTTAGCACCGCTTCCTGTATCTCCTTTTCTTCCAGAACCGCAAAAATTTCAGGATTTTGCAAGGCTTTAAATAACATAAAAACAATAAAAAGCAGCAGTAAAAAAATGGTAAGTGTTATTACAAAAAAATAGGCAGCAGTTAAGGATAAAAAAGATAACCAGCCGCCAATAAACGAAACCATCATCAGTACTAAAAAAAAGATAATGATAGTATTAAGCCATTGCAGGGTAACCTTGCCGGCTTCGGAATATTTATCAGATGCTGCTATACTATACTGCCCCGTTAACCGCAGGCTAACAAACAGGTAGGTTAAAAAGTGAATGTATATTACAAGGGACCCGATATACACGGAAGGGGGTATTTTTCTCTCTACTATGCTTATGAGTATACGGGTTTGAATTTCGTACCCGGCGGAAAGATAACTAACCTCGGTGACAACGAACAAAATTATGAACGCATAAAAATGCCTGAGTTTCTTTTTATCAAATTTAAAATCCTTATATACAACGCTTTGCGTATACAGGTAAATGCAAGGTCCGCATATTAAAAGCAGGTTACTACCCCACAGCGCAAGTGCAGGCAAGTTAAAATACACCTGCTTTAAAAGTAAAAACGTATCGGCAAGGTTAAGCCCTATTGCAAAAAAGAATGTACCGAGTAAGATATTGCTTACGCGCCTGCCTTTGGTTGATGAAAAAAGAAACACGCCAATAAACAGCACCAAAAAAAGCACCGCCAGGAACAGTATATCGCTTAAAGTAAACACAGCGTGAATCTACGAAATACGAATATACGAATGTGAGCACCACTTGCTTTTTAGCGTTTTTGAAAAGAAATCTCTCATAAATCAGCAGACAACTAATACTCATCGCTTCTTCCAAAAACAGCTTTACGGTTTTGCCATTTACCGGCAGTAAAGTCGGGTATTTGCTGCAGCGTGCCTCCTTCACTAATCGATTTTTCGCTTAGTGGCGTAATGGCGTACCACGTAGCAAGGTCATATACGTCCAACGGAAAATCGGCATCACGCTTCAAGCACTCAATAAAGGCGTTATCAACAAAAAAGTCCATACCGCCATGTCCTGCACCTTCTGCATCTTTTGAGAATTTTTTCCAAAGCGGATGGTCGTATTGTTCCATATATGCTTTAGTGTTTTCCCAGGTATGCTTTTTCGGGCTTTTATCTTCAAAGTAAATCATGCCTTCATCAAAACCGCCGGCGTGGTTATCAATCCACAAACCATTTGTGCCCTGCACCCTAAAGCCAAGGTTATACGGCCGCGGAGAGGATGTATCGTGTGTCAATACAATCGTCTCTCCATTGGCGGTTTGTATTTGGGTGGTAACAATATCACCTTCTTTAAACATTACTTTGGCATTGGGGTGGTTAGGGCCACCCAACGGATTATTAACCACGAAACGGTGCAACCCTTTTGGTTTTGTTGATATGGAAGACAATGCGGTTAAGCGGTTGCCCCTGTTAACATCAATCATACAGGCAACAGGCCCAAGCCCGTGCGTAGGGTATAATTCGCCGTTGCGGTTAACATAGTGGTTTGTACGCCATTTGGCTTCGCTAAAACCGTGGTCGCCAAAACCAACACCGGGGCCGCCATCGGTACCGTTGTTAAAAAGTACTTCACGCAGGTCGTGCTCATAGCCCCCCTGTAAATGAAGCAGGTCACCAAACAGGCCTTGCTGCACCATGTTCATTACAGCCATCACGTCGCGGCGGTAACAAACGTTTTCCATCATCATCACAGGCGCTTTTGTTTTTTCAACTGCCTGCACAATGTCCCAGCAGTCCTGCAATTTTATAGCGCCACATACTTCTACACCTGCTTTTTTACCGGCGTTTACCGCTGCCAGTGCCTGTTCGATATGCCACTCCCATGGCGAGGCAATAAGTACGGCATCAATATCATTCCGCATTACCAGGTTTTTATAATCATAGTTGCCATTTGTATATTCAACCGGCGACTTTTTCTTGTATTGTGCCACAATTTTTTGCGCCATTGCTATCATATTTTTATCGGGGTCGGCCATAGCAACTATTTCAACATCCGCACGCTTTAAAAATTCATCCAGGTGGCTTTGCCCACGCAGCCCCACACCAATCATGCCTATACGAACCGTGGATCTTTTTTCAGCGGCCAATACTTTTAACGGAGTGCTAATGGCGCTAACGGCAGCACCTGCTACTGCTGCATCGCGTAAAAACTTTCTGCGTGTGTATGTACTCATGCGTATGTAATTAGGTGGTAAACATAAAAAAATATTATTGAATTGGGAGGTATTGACGATTACTGATTTTTCAATGCGCCAGGGCACCAGTGTTCAAAGGCTCTTAAGTTATTACAATAGTGTAGGTTTAACACAACCAGTATTTTCAATAAAACAAATCAGCAATTTGCCATTTGTTAGTTACAGAAAAATTTGAATATTTCTTCAAAACGTGTATCTTCAAACATATCTAACTGTTTCGTCTTAAAACCAACATCGCCCCCATATGGAAAACTTGCAAAGAAGCGGTATTGCTAAAGTTATATCTGCTTCGTCAGTAGGTACCTTAATTGAGTGGTATGATTTTTACATTTTCGGTAGCCTGGCAACCATAATTGCTAAACAATTCTTTCCTGAAAACGCAGGCACTTCTGCCCTGCTTAGCACACTGGCTATTTTTGCCGCAGGTTTTATTGTGCGGCCTTTTGGTGCATTAGTGTTTGGCCGTATTGGGGATATAGTAGGCCGCAAGTACACTTTCTTGCTTACCCTTATTTTAATGGGGGGTTCAACATTTGCAATTGGGTTAGTACCTGGGTATAAATCAATTGGCTTTGCCGCACCCCTATTGGTGTTGCTGTTACGCCTTATACAGGGTCTTGCGCTTGGCGGCGAATATGGCGGGGCCGCCACTTATGTTGCCGAGCATGCGCCCGAAGGAAAACGGGGTTTGTATACAAGCTGGATACAGGCCACGGCGTCATTTGGTCTTGTTATATCTTTTATTGTAATACTTGTTGTAAGGGGAAATTTAGGGGTTGAAAAATTTGGAGAATGGGGATGGCGCATACCATTTTTAATTTCAGCGCTGCTGGTAATTGTATCTATTTATATAAGGTTAAAGATGAAGGAGAGTCCCTTGTTTGCCAAACTGAAAAGTGAGGGCAAAACATCCGTTAACCCGTTAAAGGAAAGTTTTTCTCACAAGCTTAATCTTAAAATGGTGCTGCTGGCATTGTTTGGTGCAACTATGGGGCAGGGTGTTATTTGGTACACCGGCCAGTTTTACGCACAAAGTTTTATTGAAAATACCTGCAAAGTAAGTTTTGACCAGTCTCGTTGGATTGTATTGATCGCTATTGTACTTGGCACTCCCTTGTTTGTTTTTTTTGGATGGCTTAGTGATAAGATCGGCAGAAAATGGATAATGATGACAGGCATGCTGCTTGGTGTGCTTAGTTTTCATTACATATACCAGCAATTTCTTGATCTGACCAGCCCCGCAAGTAAAATTTCTTTAGTTGATAAAACCAAAGCTACGCCTGCCCTCGCCACGCCCGACACAAAAGATAAAAAGAAGTTTATTATTACCTCCGTATTTGACACTTCATATACTGACGGTGCTATATATAGCTATACAAAAACTGACACTGCGGTATTAACGGACGAATTTAGCAGGGCTGCCACGACTGCTACAAACAGGGACACTTTGCTTGGTTTCATGAATATGGAAATAAATGATATGTCAACAGGGTTTGTAAGACTAAAAAGCGGGCTTCCTGACAGCGTGATAACAGCGACTGACACCATGGTTGTTCACATTGAAAAAATGTCAAAAAAACCAGGTGTGGCGATAGTTAAAACAATAGACAATTATTCCTTCTGGATGATGGTTTTGCTGGTATTTGTGCAGGTTATTTATGTAACCATGGTATATGGCCCAATTGCAGCATTTTTAGTTGAATTATTCCCAACGCGCATACGTTATACATCTATGTCGCTGCCTTACCATATTGGCAACGGCATATTTGGCGGGCTTGTTCCCTTCTTAAGCACTCTTATCATCGCTATCACAGGTTCACCTCTTGCCGGGCTGTGGTATCCTATAAGTGTAGCAGCTATTTCATTTGTAATAGGCGCATTGTACCTTTCCGGCAAAAAAAATGCGGTTGTAATAGAATCTTCCCAAAGTCAAATTCCTGATCTAATTTAAACTATCTATATGAACGCACTTAAAAAAGCATTTGGGCTTATTTGGATATTGCTGGCGCCTGCTGCCTTATATTTTATCATCACCAATGCATTAACAGCTTTTGCCAAGGCAGATAAAGCTATTGAAGTTGCTGCCAGTACGGCTAAAGCTGCAGCAGAGGCTGCCAAGACCAATACCGTTTTGCAGTGGAGTATCATTATCATTGTTTTTTTGCCTATTGCATTCGGGCTTATAATATTTGGCAAATATGCGCTTGCGGGTGAATATGATGATACCGGCACGCAACAAAACATGGCCTGAAATTATATATGCGCATTAAACGTTAACATCTATACAACCGGTAATATTGACACAAGGGCCGTGCAAAGTTGTATTTTTGACATTTAAACAGATAATAAACAGTATGTGGGCTTATTTCCTGGCAAATTATAGCAAGTTTGGGTTCAGCCTGCTAGGTATATTAATTGTGTCGAAGCTGTTGCTCACAATATTATTTCAAAATTACGAGCGAAACGTGATAGGCATCGTTTCAGCTATTTTTAAATGGTATGGAATAATTGACAGGGATTTGGCAGAAAACAAGGCAGAACGCGTTGCTATGTGGCTTCAAAATTTTATAAGCATCTTTCTTTATATAATTGCAACCCTGCTTCTTTTTATAACCTTCCTTTTTGCTTAAACATTATATACATACTTTTGACTGTTTTACGTTAAGCTGTAAACCATTTTAGCATGTCGTCGTCGCTGCAGGTTAGTAATTTATTAAAAACATACGGAGCCCAAAAAGCAGTTAATAATATTTCTTTTACCATTAATAAGGGTGAAATAGTTGGGTTTTTAGGCCCTAACGGTGCTGGCAAAAGCACAACAATGAGGATCATTACAGGCTACCTTACACCCGATGCCGGCAGTGCGCTTGTTTGCGGAATAAATGTTCAGCAAAACCCTTTGGAAGCAAAAAAGAAAATTGGCTATTTGCCGGAGGCAAACCCTCTTTATTATGAAATGTATGTGCGTGAGTATATTTCGTTTGTTGCTGGCGTATATAAAGTACCCAACAGCAGGCAGGCGGTTAATAATGCCATTGAAATAACAGGGCTTACCGCCGAAAGCAGGAAGAAAATAGGCCAGCTATCCAAGGGTTATAAGCAGCGCGTTGGTTTGGCCGCATCGCTGGTGCACAACCCCGAAGTATTAATTCTGGATGAGCCTACCAGCGGCCTTGACCCTAACCAGGTAATTGAGATACGCAACCTTATTAAGGCGCAGGGCAAAGACAAAACCGTACTTTTTTCATCACATATATTACAGGAGGTTCAGGCTATTTGTGACCGCGTGATCATAATTAATAAAGGTGAACTGGTGGCTGATGATTCACTGCAGCACCTGCAGCAAGCTGCGCGGGCAAATATTATAAGTATTTCGTTCAAAACGCCAGTAAATTCCTCCCTTTTAGAGAGTTTACCTGCTGTTGTTAGTGCCGTTAAGCAATCTGAGCTTGACTGGCAACTTACGACCCGCAATATTGACGACGCCCGTAAACAGTTGCTTGGGCTGGCCGTAAATAACAACCTTGACATTGTTTCACTTGGTACAAAGGATGATAATCTTGAAGAAATTTTCAGGCAGCTAACGCAAAGCTAATGCAAGGTTTAAAAAGCGTGACCACCCGTTATTTACTTTTATTATGCCACAGGCGCCACCTGAAAAATAGTTCAGTCTCTAAAGGATTTTTTACATCACCAACGGTTTTAACAACGGGTGTAAAATATACGCCTGTTCTTAAACCCCCGCCCCATTGCTTTGTCATGTACAAAAGCTGCGCATCAAGCCTTATTTTAAATTTTGCTATGTTGGCCCGCCCCGTGTCGTTCATAGGGCCAAAGGTTTTATAGTAGGTGGTGTTACCATTATTATCAACCCTGTTGTTAAACGTTTCAACACCTTTTTGCACCCAAACGGCCTGCAGGCCACCTCCTAAATACCAATTGCCCCTTACATAATAGCTGTAGCGCGCTGCTAACGATACACCAAACAATTTGTTCAGTAATTGCGTAGTTGTAATTACCGATTGGCCTCTGCCCTGCACAACATCATCTAAAAAAGGCTTAGGGTTGTAAACTGTTGATGCAAATGGGTTTAGCTCTGCTTCAAACAATGCTTTATCTGCCTTTATACTCATCCAAATACCGGGAAATAAAATCCTGTATGGTTGGGACGAACCGTTGCCACCGGCAAAATAATGCCGGGTGCTGCTGAGCGGCACCTGGGCTTTCCATGATAAGCCGAGTTGCCATTGTGTATCATCCTTTTTAGCTTCCTGCTGGCTTATGGCCGAATCAGCGTTGTTTAAACCATTCTGCCGTTTTGCAATGGCATCCTTCTTCAGTTGTTTGGCGGTTGCATCAGTTACCGGGCCTTGTGTTTGCTTATGTTGTGAGACATTATCATTAGTTGCGTTATTAAAGGTGCTGACAGTTGATTGTAGGCCGGTTTTGGATTTATCTTCTATACTAACAATTTGCTTTTGCCTGTCTTTTGCAACGCTGGAAACTTTTGTTAGTGCTGCCCCCTTTCTTCTGTTCTTCGCAATGTTTCTTCCCTTACCGCCGTAGATTTTCTTATTGTTATGTTTGGTACCTGCGTATTCAGCACTTATTCTTTGCTGCAAACCTGCATTGTCTCCATGCTGTCCTTTTACAACAGAAGCGCCTGGCGGGAGGGTTGGATAATTTTCTTTTGCTATAGCATTTCTTTTGAGTTGCACCCGAGGCAATGTATGCAATGCCAGAGTGTTACTCCTGACATCGCCTTTGTTGTTTTTGCCCGATTCATAACCCGTAACAAACAACGCGACAGTTGAAATAAGTAACAGCCCAAACAACGATGTAATTCCTGACAAAAAATTATCGTCCACATTAATTACGCTGCCTGGCAGCGGCAATGCGCTTAAAGGCATTTCGCTGTCAAGCCTTCTGCGCATATCATCCCATGCAGCCTCACGTGGCGGTAGGTATATTGGCGGCTCACCATCACCCATCAGCGGGTTATTTATTTCACCTTTATCCATATTTAGGAATAATAGTTTTTTAAAACTGGTTTAAGTTTGCACCGGGCTTCACTTAAATGCCACTTCACCGTTCCTTCGCTTATATCAAGTTTTTCGCTTATTTCTTTTATTAAAAAACCTTCCAGGTAAAACAGGCTGCATACAACGCGCGTCGCTGGTGCCAGCGCATCAAGCAACTTGTAAATATCTTTCCACTCCAGGCCATTAAGGGGGTTGTCAGTAAAGCTAATATTCAGCACATCACCCAAAACATTCTCCGGCGTTTGCTTTTTTATTTTAAGCTTGTCTAATGCAGTGTTGCGTATAATAGTGTACACCCAGTTAAAAAATAGCCCTTTGGCAGCATTATACCCGCCTATGTTTATATACACTTTTAGCATGCCATCATTCAATGCTTCCAGCGCTTCATGCTCATCTGAGAAAAATTTCCTGCATAAAGCAAACAATGCAGGGTAAAACATAAGATATAGTTTCTCCTGGCTGCGCCGGTTATTGGCTGCACACTGTAGTATCAGTAGTTGTAATTCTTCCAAAAAGGGCTTTAGCTATGTATAAAAATATGTTGTTTCCAGGCTTGCCGGCTTAGTAACCTCTATTAACGGTTGGGCGAATGCAAAAGGTTGGGTGTTTAAAATTTTTCCACCTGTTTAAACAAGTGCCCGTAGTTACGTAATTTGTACAGCATTTTTAAATAATTACGCTATGTTACAAGCTGCTACCATAAAGTTTTTAAAAGACCTGAAAAAGAATAACCATAAAGAATGGTTTGATGCCAACCGCAAACAGTATGATGCCGCAAAAGAGGATTTTGCTGGTTTAATAAAAAAGGTAATTGAGATGCATGGCAAAAAAGACGAAACCATCGCATCGCTGCAGCCGAAGGATTGTGTGTTTCGCATAAACCGCGACATTCGTTTTAGTAAAGACAAAACGCCGTACAAAACAAATTTTGGCGCAAGCATTAACCGTGGTGGGAAAAAAAGTGTTTTTTCAGGCTATTATTTTCACTGTGAGCCGGGGGGTGAAAGCTTTGTGGGCGGCGGACTTTGGATGCCTGAGCCGGAAGACCTGAAAAAAGTGCGGCAGGAAATTGATTACTCGTTTGCTGAATTTAAAAAGATAATTACCAGCAAAAAGTTTACAGGCGTTTATAAGGAATTATACAAGGGAGAAGATATTTTATTAAACAGGGAGCCCAAAGGCTATGAAAAAGATAACCCGGCCATTGAATTTATTAAACTAAAGGCATTTATTGCCATGCAGCCTTTAACCGAAGCCGACCTGGTTGGCAAAGACCTGCTTAAGAAAATAGGCACAGCTTATGAAACCCTGCAGCCTTTAATAATGTTTATTAACCGAGCCTTAGAGTAGATTTTATATATTGTAACCTCATTAACATCCGGCGGCTATCGCAACAGTACCACTGTGCCTTTGGTGTTTTTTTGTGCACAGCCAGTACCATTTTTGTAGTTAAGCGCCCATATATAGGTGCCTGGCGGTGCAGGCGCATTTTTTATTGTGCCATTCCATTTTATGCCCTGGTTTTGTGATGCAAATACATTCATGCCCCAGCGGTTATACACCTGTATACTAAAATCGGCCAGCGGGTTTGTACTTAATATGCCCCATGTATCGTTGTTGCCATCGCCATTTGGGGTAAATGCAGTAGGCACGTAAACATTGTTATCATTTGTAACAACCTTTACCGCAATATGTACGGTGTCCTTACAAGTATTGCTGCTGTCATTGGCAACAACCATGTAATCAATATCTGCGTCGGTTTTTAGTGTAGGCGAAGCTGCATGGCAGTCGCTTAGGTTGGTACAAGGTTGCCAGGTATAAGCAACCCCGCCGGAAACGTTTAGTATTGTGGGCGAACCAACACAAGTAAATAGTTTTGATTGCGAAGCTTTAAGAAATTTCGGCCCGGTTACGGATGAGATATGGATTACAGTATCCCTTGAATACGCCAGGCCGCCGGTATACAAACTCAATCTAACAGTATAGTCGCCTGTGTGGTTAAATGTATACATAAAATTTTGACCAACACCGCTATCCGTGTCATTTACTTTCCATACATATTTATCAATAACGGTGGTAATATTTACAGTGGAGGAATCGTTGAAAGACAACTGGTTGGGCTGGCATGGGTTGATCTTGTATGTAAGGTATGGTTGCGGCGGCTTTATTCCCACACAAATACTATCCGCAAAATACAGCACTTCATCATTTGTTAACGCACGGGTATACATTCTTACTTCGTCAATCTTTCCCACAAAATTCCGCTGATCCGCACCGGTGCCCGGTAACACACTGCCCAAAAGTATTTCCATCGGGTCGCTGCCACAAAGGTCGCTAAAAGGTGGAAACTCATTAGGCCATGTGCGCATAAGGGTGCAGTCAAAGTAGGTTTTTATAGTACCCTGGTCATAAACAATAGCCATAGTTTGCCATTGATTATTGGTTGAGCCCGTATCAATCTCGTAGCCATTAAAAGTACCATTATTATCAACACACCAGTTTGCTGTATAAGCCAGGTAATCAAAGTTAGGTCTGAATGCCAGGGGCAGCCACCCAATTCTCAGTTTGCCATCGCGGAATGATTCTTCGGGGTCAGCCCCATGCCTTTGCCATGAAAAAAAATTATAATCCGCACTACCACCCCTGTCAATTGCGGGTTGGTAACGTACAAGAATGGAAAAAGCTTTTAGCTGTCCATCAATTTTTTTAATGTTTGACACTACTAATGCGTTGCGGCCATTAAAATAATAGGCTGTGTTAGGCTGGCCATTAAACCCTGTGGTTGAGGTTGCGCCGTAATTAACTGCGTTGTAGTTGTTACCACTGTAATCGCGGGTGTTTCCATTTAGCGGAAGATAAAGAACAAGGCCCTCCGGCGATATTTGTGCTTCGGTGTTTTGCAATGTAAAGCATAACACAAACAATATAACGCAGTGTTTAGCCATAGTGAGGCAGAAGTATTTGGGACGTCTGCCACGAATATACCGAATAAAAAACACTGCCTGCATTACATATTAAACCATTGTTTCAGCCGCGCAGTTGCTGGTTACTGTATATATTATTGGCAGTTATATCTTACAAAAAAACGTGTACACACTATAGCAACCCATCTTTCAGTTTTTTTGGCAGGGATTGTACTATCAATGCATAAGAATCGTCAATCAGCTGGTGCAACAGTTTGGCCGGTATGCTTCCATCTACTATAATGGTGTTCCAATGCTGCTTGTTCATGTGATAACCGGGCCGAATAGCGTCGTATTGCTCCCGCAGTTCAACAGCCCTATCCGGGTCGCATTTGGCATTAAACTGCAGCGGCCTTTGAGATAATGAAGTAAGCAGGAACATTTTACCCATTACTTTAAATACAAGCGTATCTTCCCCAAACGGAAAAGTTTCTTCGACGCCTTTTTTGGCCATGCAATAGGCGCTAAGGGTTTCTATATTCATGGTTTTTTAATAGTTTGAGTGTTTGAATGGTTTGAACGTTTGAGTGTTTATTAAAAATAACCAGGCCGGTTTTAGAACCCCTTTACGGGCAGGGGTTATTCACTCCTTTGCTTTTGTATCAATCACAATAGTAACTGGCCCATCATTTAATAATCTCACTTTCATGTCAGCGCCAAAAATGCCTGTGGCAACCGGTTTACCTAAGTCCACCGCCAGTTGGGCCATCATTTTTTTATACATGGGTATCGCAAAATCCGGCTTACTCGCTTTAATATAACTTGGCCTGTTACCTTTTTTAACTGCAGCGTGTAAGGTAAACTGGCTTACCAATAAAATTTCACCGCCGCAATCTTTCACGCTAACATTCATCACTCCATTGTCATCGTTAAAAATACGCAGGTTTATAATTTTCGCGCTCAACCATTGTATGTCTTCATCCGTATCAGCATCCTCAATTCCTATTAAAACAAGCAGGCCAGTTCGTATTGCGCCGGTTATATTATCATCAACCGTTACAGAAGCCCCGTTTACCCTTTGTATCACCGCTCTCATTTAGTTTGCTAATTTTGCAGGATGAAGATAGATATTACGCCCGAAATTATTTTTCAAACTGCACGCAGCGGCGGCAAGGGTGGCCAGAATGTGAACAAGGTTGAGACAATGGTGGAAGGCAGGTGGGCCGTTGAGGCATCTGCGTTGGTAACCAGTGAGCAGAAGTTATTGATAATACAAAAGCTGGCAAACAAAATAACTGCAGATGGCTACCTGTTGGTAAAGTCGCAGGCAGAAAGATCCCAGTTGGGCAACAAAGGGCAGGTTACCCGGAAAATGAATGAACTGGTAAATGATGCACTGGTTAAAAAGAAAGCCCGCATTGCTACCAGGTTGCCCAAAGCAGTAAAAGAAAAACGGCTGGAAGGCAAAAAACAAAAAGCATCAATAAAAGAGGGACGCAGGCGACTAAAACCTGGAGAATATTGATAACCGGTACTTTAACACATCTAAATATCCGCTTATTACACAGCAACAGCGGTTTACCTTTATTTTTGCGGTTTAAATAATAACAAGGTTGAGCAGCAGCATAAAAAAATTAGCAGGGCAAACATTGTGGTATGGCGGAAGCAGTATTGCTGCAAGGTTTATTAATTATCTGCTAACGCCGTTGTTAACCTATAGCCTTGCAAATGTTGCTGATTTTGGAAAGATAGGCCTGGTGTACTCTGCTTTGCCTATTTTGAATATTGTTTTTACTTATGGTTTTGAAACAGCTTATTTTCGTTTTGCTTCAAACAGCGATTATAAAAACACTATTTACAGCACGGCTTCTTTATCGCTATTTTTCTCGACCATAATTTTTACTACGCTTCTATGGTTCAACCAGTCGGCATTTGGCAGCATCCTCGGGCTTCAAAACTTCCCTGCCATTATTCAAATAAGCATCTTTATCGTTGCGCTTGATGCACTTACCACCATACCTTTTGCACGATTAAGGCAGGAATCAAGGCCTGTTAAATATGCCTCCGTTAAAGTGGGTGGTATATTAGTGAACATTATTTTTACCTGGTTCTTTATCAGTTTCTGCCCTTCATATTTACATAATCATCCCAACAGTTTTGTAAGTCTTGTGTACAATAATGGCACCAACCCCGTGGTATACGTAATGCTGGCAAACCTTTTTGGGTCACTATTTACATTACTGTTGCTGTTTAGCGAAATAAAAGCCATACGGTTTAAATTTGATACGAGGCTTTGGAAAGAGATGATGATATATTCCCTCCCCCTTCTTATTGCGGGTATGGGTGGGATGATCAATGAGACTTTTGACCGGTTGATGCTACGCTGGTGGCTTCCGGGCTCAGAAACTTACCGCGAGGAGCAAGTGGGTATTTACAACGCATGCTACAAGCTGTCAATTCTCATTACATTATTTATACAGGCATTCAGGCTTGGTGCGGAGCCATTCTTTTTTAAACAGGCAGAAGGTGATAATCCGCAAAGGGTGTACGCAAGGGTGATGAAGTTTTTTGTGATTACTATAACCGTAATGTTTCTTATTGTTAGCTTATATATACCCATTTGGAGGCATTTCATAAGTCCCAAGTATTGGAGCGGCCTTGCTGTTGTGCCAATATTGCTGTTTGCCAATATGTCGCTGGGTATTTACTATAACCTTAGTATTTGGTATAAGCTTGCACGCCGAACTACAGCCGGCGCCACCATTACATTAATTGGCGCAGCCATTACTTTTTTGGTGAACGCAGTGTTTATTCCACGCTTTGGTTTTATGGCATCTGCATGGGCAACATTTTTTTGTTATTTCAGTATGATGGTCATAAGCTTTGTATGGGGGCAAAAAGTGTATTATGTACCCTATGCCTGGAAGAAATTGCTGGCTTACCTGGTAATTGTTTTGATGCTCTTCTTTTTGCACAAAGGCGTTATGTTGCTGGTTAGTTTTGCTGTTGCGCAGGGGTTACTAAACAATATTATAAGCCTTGCATTTGGCACTGTACTTACCGCAGCCTATTTTTATTTTGTAGTACAAGTTGAAAAAGCCGAATTTGTTAAAATACCATATTTAAATAGGCTTATAAAAACACAGGTTCAGTAGTTTAAACCCGCACGCCCGGCAGAAACTACTTTGCACATTGAAAGCAGAAGCCGGTGAAGCTCTTGAGCATTACAACTTTTCTTACATTCGCACAAATCGTATTTTTCTTATGCAATTGATTGAAGTAAATGATGCGGCAACGGCAAGAGATTTTATTACTATAAATGTGCTGATGAACAGGGGTAACCCAAGCTATATACGCCCTATTGATAAAGAAGTAAATATTGTTTTTAATAAAGAGAAGAACAAAAGCTACAAATACGGCGAAACAAAACGTTGGGTATTAAAAGACGATAACAACAAACTTATTGGCAGGGTAGCCGCTTTTACCAGCTCGAAATATATTAACAAGGGTACTGAATTTGCCGTGGGCGGCTCGGGTTTTTTTGACTGCATTGACGACCAGCGCGCTGCTGATACCCTGTTTGATGCAGCAAGACAATGGCTGCAAAGCAAGGGCATGGAAGCGATGGATGGCCCTATAAATTTTGGCGATCGGGATAAATGGTGGGGATTAATGGTAGAAGGCTTTAGCGAAACACCTGTGTATGGCATGGCTTATAACCCGCCATATTATGAAAAACTATTTGAAGGGTATGGCTTTAAAAATTATTACAACCAGTACTTCTATGCTATGCAGGTAAACGACCCACTGCCAGCACGTTTTTCCGAAAGGCATGCAAAGTTTTCAGCCAAGCCGGGCTACAGGGCCTCACATATTGATATCAAGAACCTTGACAAGCATGCAGAAGAATTTGCTACGGTGTACAATGCCGCATGGGCACAGCATGGTGAAGCAAAGGAGATAACAAAAGAGCAGGTAGTAAAACTTTTTAACTCAATGAAAGGGGTGATGGACGAAAGGCTTATATGGTTTGCCTATTATAAAGATGAACCGATCGCCATGTGGATAAACATACCTGATGTAAACGAATATTTTAAGCATTTTAACGGCAAACTTGGCCTGTTACAGAAGCTGAAATTATTATGGCTTAAAAAACAGGGCGCATGCAAAAGGTTTACCGGTGTGGCCTTTGGTATTGTACCCAAGTACCAGGCATTGGGCATTGACAGCTTTATGATATATGAGGGTGCTTTGCTTATACAAAATAAGAGCTGGTATGATACTTATGAAATGGGTTGGGCCGGCGACTGGAACCCGAAAATGCTTAACATTTACAAAAGCCTGGGTGCCAGCCAAAGCCGCCGCATGGTTACCTACCGTTATATTTTTGATGAAACTAAAAACCCATTTGAGCGCCACCCTGTAATGGAGTATGCTGTTGGCGGAAAGTAAAAACCAGTTGAATGGTTGATTAGTTGCGTGATTATCATTTTATTAGTTATACAAAATGGAAGCTTTTCTTTACTCCTTTAGGGGCAGGGGTTTATTTCACCTCACAAAGTTCATCCCACCGTGTTGTATAGCGCGGGCTGCGGTATTCCTGTCGCATTTTCCAGTTGCGGGCAGTGCCACTGGCAGCAAACTTTAATACATCATCGCGCATACTAAAGTTTATGTTATCCATCATGCTCATCAGCATGCGCCCATTATTTTGCCCGCGAGGTACAAAGAGGTTGCCCTGTACGGTTTCGTCAGGCACAATGCCGCTTAGCATAACACCCGCCTTTTTATAAAAACTGCCTTTTTTAAACAACTGTTCGGTTAGGTGCATAGCGGGCTTAATAAGTTCACCCGTTACTGCGGTAGCCAATGGTAAAATGGTATGCAGGCTTTGCATAGGCCCGTGCCGGAAAGGTTCGTTTTCCTTACGATCTTCCTTTGGCACGACAAAAACACTTATTACTGAAGCTGCGCCATGCTGGCGGCGCAACTTCTCAGCAGCTCTTGATGTATAGGTTGCAACGGCCTCTTTTATATCGCGCAGTTCTTTTACGGGTGCGCCAAACATGCGTGTGGTGGCAATCATCTTTTTTTCATCCAGTTCATCCTCCATACCTATAGCAGGCTCACCTTTTAATTCCTTCAGCAGGCGTACACCTGTAACGCCACCCACGTTTTTACGCATCCATTCTTCCGGCATCTGGCTTAATTGCCAGGCATCATAAATAGCAAAACGTTCAAGCTTTACGGCATATTGCCTGCCAATGCCCCAAATATCACCAACCCTTGTTTTAATCAGCGCATCTGCAATTTTTTCAGGCGTATTCAAAACCATCACACATTGCGATTGTTTTTTA
>Ga0206806_1055_pt1 | contig 26519 bp, 25 predicted proteins | sample Alteio_BWOrgCont_60_FD_152911 | JGI IMG/M metagenome (GOLD analysis project Ga0206806, IMG submission 152911) | Enriched cells from forest soil in Barre Woods Harvard Forest LTER site, Petersham, Massachusetts, United States -... | ecosystem: Environmental > Terrestrial > Soil > Temperate forest >... | reverse complement strand
AACGGTAGGACATTTAACCGTTTTAAAGCCACCGCCATATATACCGGTTTTTACTATTGACAGTTCGTATGCACCGCGGGCCTGGTTATAGCTGCTTAATGCAGATGTAGTAACATCGTAATTAACTGTTATACTAAAATCATTTAACTGGTAACCTACCATGGGCACTACAGCATCGTTATAGCGGTAATACGCGCCGGCAATTAACTGCGTATTACCATCGCCGCTAAGGTTATAATGCGCGTTTAAACCCAATACCACTTCATACGCGTGCGACATTTCGCTTACATACATATTGGGGTTAACTATCCACTGGTCGTTAATTTTAAAACTGCCATTTAGAAAAAGAGTGTAGCGCACAGGTATTCTTGCATCAACATCACTGTTTGAGAAAAATGATTCTTTTGGCCGGTTAATATGCATTACGCTTAAACCGGCATTTAAATAGGTATTATCAGATGGGAAGATGGCGTAGTTTACACCTGCCTGCAGATCAAAATAGTTTATGCTGCTGTAAGCAAAAGGCTCACCAGAGGGTATGCTGATATCAAAGAAGTTTTTGTTCCACTGGTCATCAAAAGTAAGCTTGGTAAAATCAACCCTTTGGGTAACCCAGCCAACATTAAAGCCGGTGCTTAGCAAACTGTTTAGCCCCAATAACTGGTGGTAAGCTATTGAGCCAAATGCCTTGGTTGAAGTTAGGCCGCCGCTGCCTGCCTCGTCACGCAAAAGGGCGCCGCCAATACCAACCCAGCCATTTGGAAACTGGTTGTTAAAAAGCTGGGCATCGCCCCAGGCACTCATTGTTTTGTATGGGTTTGATGTAATGCTTGCCCATTGGTTACGGTAATTTACACCCATTCGCCAGTCTACATCAGGTGAAAAACCTGTATTGGCGGGGTTTACCAATAATGGGGAATTAAAGTATTGCGAAAAATGAAGGTCTTGTGAAAATACGCTAACAGGGCATACGTATGCAATTGCTGCAACAATAAAAATGCCCGTTAATTTTTTCAATTTCATCTTTTGGTTCCTCCGCTTAATTCTATCTCAACAATGTAATATCGCCCTTTTTTTGATATCTTTTGTTATCAAAAAATATTATGTCTAAAACATAAGTGTAAACTTCCTGTGGCTGTAATACGCCTTTGTAATAACCATTCCAGCCAATATCAGGACTGGTTGATTCAAAAACCAGGGTGCCCCACCTGTTAAAAATTTTCCAGTTCATTTTGCTTATGCCAAAACCTTTAACATGCACTTCATCATTCCTGTTGTCACCGTTAGGCGTAAATGCGTTAGGTACGTCTACAAGCGGCCTTACAATGGCCTGCACAGGCTGGCAGGCAGTGTCTGCGCAGCCCAAACCCGTATATGCATACAGGCATGCTGTGTATGTACTGCTGGCAATGTATTGGTGTACAACCGTGGTATCTCTTTGTACAGTAAGCAGGCTGTCCCCATCGCCAAAATCCCATTTGTAATGCGTTCCCGAAATTGAGTTATTGAAAAAGGTGGACGGTACATCTTCCTGCGCCGGGGCAGGGGTAATCGTAAAGGCTGCGGTTGGCTTGGTGCCCACCTGCACCGTGATGCTCGTGCTATCACTTATATTACAGGTTGATGAATCAACAACAAGCACTGAAACTGTGTAAACGCCCGCAGCGGCAAAAAGGTGAACAGGATCGCTTTCGGTCGAAAGACTGCCGTCATCACCAAAATTCCATGTAAACTTTTGGCCACCGATTGAAGTATTGTCAACAACTGCATTATACGGCGCGCAGCCAGGTGGTATATCAAACTGTGCCTTTACCTGGGTTGCAATGCGCACTTTTACCGAGTCTGCATCAGGCGAATTGCAATAATTGGTGTCACTCAGGTGGAGCGATACCTCGTATGTGCCCGCCGCGGCATAACGATGTATAATAGTATCAGCATTTGAAACAAGTGAAGAGCCGTCACCAAAAAACCATTGCAATGCCTGGCTTGTAAACGGTTTGCCCGCAGGCGGCACCGATGTATTGACAAACATATAATTCAAAGAGTCGCACGGTAACAATTTCTGGCCGGTAAAAGCCACTTTAGCATAATCACTCCTTGCCCGTATGTGCGCGTAAACCGTATCGGCAATATTGCAGGCCGTTGAATCAATTGCTATTAAGGTTACAGTATAGTTGCCAACGTTGTTATAGGTATGAGATTGCCTATTGCTGGTTGTATTAACAAGTGGGCTGCCATCCCCAAAGTTCCAAACATACTGTTTTGCGCGGGCAATGGTATCAGTAAAATCCACAGTAAGCGGTATACAACCGGAAGTGTCCCTTGGTATGCCGTTAATGCTCGTTCTCAGATCTGCTGAAACACCTGCCAGTTCAAATGCAATTTTTACACAGGCTTCATTGCAAAAAGACGGCATGGTTGAAATATTTTTCTGTCCCCAGGTATCGCCACCCGAAGTTGGAAAGCCCGTGCCCGGTGGTGAGCCTGTTTTACCGCAGTTTGCACAAATGGCCTGGTAAATAACACCGTTTTTGTCAAACCGGCTTGTACCGCCATCCACATGGTCGCCCAGTGTAGGTTGCCCGTTATGTGATAGTTCGCCATAAAAACTTCCGTATAACTGGCTTGCAGCATTTTTTTCAAGCACAAAAAAGTAAAAATCCTGGCCATCGGTTATTTTTTGCAGTATCTCATTAGCATTTTTGGCTGTTATACTCAGGCCCGTGGTGCCCGCGTTAGGGTAACCCTCACTACGGTCTATGCCGCCACCCCAACCCGAAACATACACATTCTCACACCGGTCCACAAGAAAAGCAACCGGTGAAATATCAGGCAGTGTATCTGCACCTGACGATTTACCAAAATTGGTAGAGTATTGAATATTGGAGAGATCTTTATTTAACTTGGTGATGTACTGGTGCCCTTTTGGCTGCGAGTTAAATGCAACATTACCTGTGAGCGGAAAACTTTGCGTAGTGGTACCCATTACGTAAGGATACCCAAAGCGGTCAAACTGTACACCATACAACATATCATCACCCTTGGTGCCAACATAAACAGCACGCCTTTGGGTTCCTCCGTCATTACTTATTACAGTTACAAACCCATCACTTTGGCCGCCCTGGAAAGAAGAATGAAGTACGCCGTCATTAATATCAGTCTTTTTAAGATTTGTGCTGTTGGTTGCACCGCCAACATAAATATCGTTGTTCAAAGGATCTAATGCCAGTACAAAAGCTGCATCATCCCCATTGCCGCCAAGGTAGGAACTAAAGAGAATATTTAGGTTAGGGTCGGTTTTTATAAGCATGCCATCCTGCCTGCCTCCGCCAAAGTTGGGTTGAAAAGCGCCGGGTGTAGACAACAAGTTTGCGGCCACACTATCCGGTGATTGGGTACAAGAGGCAAGATAAATATTGCCGGCATTGTCTGTAATCACTTCACTCCTTGCATCATCGCCGTAGTTACGGCGTATTGAAATTGCACCCTGCAATTCTTCTTTCGCGGCTATATTAACCCCGTCAGATCCTGTCCCCCCTATTTTTCTTGATGCTACCAAAGCCGACCCATCTGTACTAAACTTCGTGACAAAAATATCCCAGCCACCACCCGGGCCAAACGTATTTGTAGTAGCAGGAAAATCAGGGGAAGTTGTTCTGCCAGCCACAATAAGGTTGCCGTTATTATCAACTACCATACTATGCGGCTGCTCATTACCCGAGCCCCCGAGGTAGGTTGCGAAAATTTTTGCATTGCCGCGTGGCGCCAGTTTAATTATAGCAACGTCGTGGCCGTTAATTTGCCCAGGCGAGTTACCCCCGCCGTTAAAGGATGGCTGAAATGAAGGGCCGTTTGCCGTTGGGTAGCCATTACCAAATGCGATGCCACCGGCATAAAAATAACCGTCAAAATCGTAAGTGGCAGTGTAACCCCAGTTATCTGAAACACTTTTTGTAAGCGAGGCGAATATTAAAGTTGGGTCAATAATAAGTGCAGATGACTTTGAAAAATTACCTGTTTGAAAATATACTGTATTGCCCGAGATAACAAATTTTGCATCAACATTGGTTTTACCCGATGCCCCCAACTGGTAGGCAACAGGTGAAAGCTCGGTGATGTTGCCTACTGAAGTTTTTATAACCAGGTTGCCATTTTTAAGGCTTAGGCCGTCAACGCCGTCAAACTTTAAGGCCACCTTACTAATATCGCCGCCCGGGTTTATAATTATGTCGTACTTAAGCTGACCGTTGTTGGTGTAATAATGCACATCAATACCAGGATAAATATTTTTATAAGTTACCGCCTGGAAAAGCCGGCAGTGCGATGCCCATTTTGAAGGATCGTTACCGAGATAATAATTGTTGTAGGTCTCAATCATTTTATCTGGAACGATTACCGGGTTGGGAGATGAGCCGGGGAAAGTTACTTCGTAAGCATGGGAGTGTAAACCGGGTGGGGGCGCCAGGATACCACCAGGCCCTTTTGAACCCTGGTGTATCTGCCCGGCATGATAGGGGTCAGCGCCGGTTGAACTTTTTATCCCATGCCCGCCATAATAATCTTCCATAGCCGCCAGTTCATCCGAATTATTAAGCAACACTTTGTAACCTTGTTTTTGCAGGAAAAAAGCCATACCGCCCATGTCGCTGGCATAGGTAACTTTACTGTTCCACTGTCCTTTATTTTCGGTAAATTCAAGATACTGGGCATTTGCCACAGTACAGGAAAGGATAGAGGCACAGAAAAAAACAAGACCTAAGAAAAGTTTCAAGCCGATATTTTTTAAAAGTTACTAATAAAACGATTAATGCCAGCTATTTGTTGTTACGAAATTTTGCTCCACGCAGTTTTTCCCTTCTGCGAAAGCAGGAATATTTTAAGCGGTACATTTTCTGCAGCCTCCAGGTTTTCATCTTTATCTAAAACTTCCTCAGCATAGTGTTTGGCCGCATCAAGCAGCGCTTTGTCATTTACGAGGCTTGCAAGCTTAAAGTTGAGCAAGCCGCTTTGCTTTGTACCCTCAATTTGACCCGGGCCCCTAAGCTCCAGGTCTTTTTCCGCAATTTTAAAGCCATCGTTTGTAGCGCATATTGTTTTAAGACGCTCTTTTGCGTCGTTACTGAGTTTGGGCGAAGTTAAAAGAATGCAAAAGCTTTTTTCACTGCCCCTGCCAACCCTTCCGCGCAACTGGTGCAGCTGCGACAGGCCAAATTTTTCAGCACTTTCTATAACCATTATTGAAGCATTTGGTACATTAACGCCAACTTCAATAACAGTTGTACTAACCATAATATGCGTATCGCCCTTTACAAAGCGGCTCATATTAACCTCTTTTTGCTCTGCACTCATTCTGCCATGCACCATGCTGATGCGGTAACGTGGTTCAGGAAAAAAACTTTTTACCTGTTCGTAGCCCTGCATAAGGTCTTCATAGCTTAGCGTTTCACTCTCTTCAATAAGCGGGTATATTATGTAAGCCTGGCGGCCCTGTTCAATTTCAGTTCTTACAAACTCCATCACTTTAGCCCTGTAGTTTTCAAAACGGTGAACAGTTGCAACGGGTTGCCTTCCAGGCGGCAATTCATTCATTATACTGTAATCAAGGTCTCCATAGGCTGTCATTGCCAGGGTGCGGGGTATGGGTGTTGCCGTCATAACAAGTACATGTGGTGGTATAACTGCTTTTTTCCATAACGCGGCACGCTGGGCCACACCAAAACGATGTTGCTCATCAACAATGGCCAGCCCAAGATTTTTAAACTCCACTTTATCTTCAATCACTGCATGGGTGCCCACAATAATATCAACTACGCCTTCCTTTAATTGGTGTAAAATAATCCTTCTTGCTTTTGTTTTGGTGCTGCCGGTAATTAACCTAACCTGCACAGGCATATCTTTTAACAGTTCCAGCAAACTGGTGTAATGCTGTTGTGCTAAAATTTCGGTTGGTGCCATCATACAACTTTGAAAGCCATTATCTGCTGCCAGCAGCATGCTTAACAGCGCAACTATTGTTTTACCACTACCCACATCGCCCTGCAACAGGCGGTTCATTTGGTGGGGACGGCCGGTATCTGCCCTAATTTCTTTCAAAACCCTTTTTTGTGCACCTGTTAATTCAAAAGGCAGGTATTTGTGATAGAATGTATTAAAGCGATCGCCAACCGAAGAAAAAACAACCCCTTTGCTATAGCGTTGGCGGCTTAGCCGCATCATGCCGAGGCGTACCTGCGCAACAAAAAATTCCTCAAACTTCAGGCGATCAACGGCACGGGAGTAATCTTCAGCCGAGCGGGGAAAGTGTATATCGCAGATTGCTTTAAACCTGCCGACATATTGCAGCCTTTGTAAAATATGTGCCGGAATATTTTCTGGTATATCTTTTTCTGATACCTGGGCTAACAATGCACCAGTTAGTTTACCCATTTGTTTTGCACTTAGCCCCCTTGCTTTAAGTTTTTCAGTGGTTGGATAAATAGGTTCTAAATAACTTTTGCCATCTGTATTTACTTCAGAAAGGGGTTCCACATCCGGGTGGGTCATTTGCGTTTTGCCGTTAAAAAAACCTGTCCGGCCATATACCAGGTAGCGTTGCCCCTCCTGCACCGTTTTTTGTACCCAATGTATACCCTGGAACCATGCAAGTTCCAGCGTGCCGGTACCATCCTGCAGTTGGGCAACAAGCCTTTTTGCGCTCTTTTGCCCCAGCACTTCCATGTGCGTGATCTTGCCGGCAACCTGTATGTATTCTGTTTGGGGCGTTATGCTGTAAATATCATCAACTTTTGTTTTATCAATATGGCGTAAGGGGAAATGCTCTAATAAGTCCCGAAAAGTAAAAATACCTAACTCCTTACGCAGCATATCGCCCTTTAAGGGGCCAACGCCCTTAAGGTATTCAATAGGCGAATCGAGTATGGAAGGTGCCTGGTGCAATAATAAAACTGTAAATAGTATACTTACCACAAATGTAAGGGATGCGGCGGCAGTTGAAATTACATAAGGCAAAATGAAGTTGTTTTAGATAATTGAAGGGCGACAATATATTGGCAAGATTTTTACTGATTTTGTTTTTAATTGTAAATTGCATTATATAAATAGTGAGATATGTACGGAGAAGCAAAAAAGCTGCACCTGATAGAAGAAATACTTAAAGTTGAAAATGATGAAATATTGAGTGAGGTTGAAACTTTACTTGCCAATAGCAAATTAAGGGCTATTGACCGAAAAGATTTTAATGATTTTTCAGGGCTGCTGACAAATACAGAAGCAGATGAGTTTGAAAAAATAATTAAAGAAGGCTGCGAAACAATAAATATTAATGACTGGAAATAAATGTTTGCTTGATACAAGCGCAATCATTCACTCATTTAGAAAAGCTAATGACGTAGCCGCCAAATTAAATGCCATGGCTGAAATTTATGTTCAGGTAACAGCCATAGGTGAATTATATTTTGGAGCTTACAAATCTGATAATATACCTAAACACCTCTCTATTGTTCAATCCTTTTTAATAAACTGCAAGATACTGGCAACAGACAGGGCAACTGCAGAAGTATATGGCACTATCAGGGCAGCATTGGCCAAAAAAGGCCGGCCGCTACCTGAAAATGATATTTGGATAGCTGCATCAGCCCTACAGTATAACCTGCCATTATTTACCCTTGATAATCATTTTAAAGAAATTAATGGCTTAATACTGTTATAAGCTCCCCAAGGCGGCTTGTCGCCGCATTTACGCACGTATTATTCTTTCTTTTTTTTTGAAAATACAATAAGCAAAAAATACTTATAAGCTGCTTTAACTAACAGGAATGCTTGCTATTTTTAGTAAATGAAAAAACCCTTTTGGCGTGACTTTATTGCTACAGCGTTTGCAACCACTTTTCTTTTTACCTGCGCTTTTTTTGCGATGGCCAAAGGGCTAGATTCATAGGGATATACGCTGTTTGTGGTGATACCAATAAGCATCGGTTTTTTTATGGGCCAAAAGCCCACCTGGAAAATGAACCTGCTGGTTTCGCTGCTTTTTGGCCTGGTATTCTTTTTTGCCCTGCTGCTGGCTGCCGCGCTTGAATGGTGGCTTTGCATAGTTTTTTCAATGCCAATAATAATGGTGGGCGTAATATTAGGTACCGCCATTGGCTACTGGATAAGGAGAAAAATTGAGGGAGATAAAAAAGATGAAAACACTACGATGAGCCTTTTGCCTTTAGCGGTGCTGCTGTTTGCAGGAACAATAGAGCATTATTTTGTTGATAAGTACGATCGTGTAAAAGTATCTACCGCTATATACCTGCCTTACAGCCCGGATAAAGTGTACGACTTTATAAAATCTGTTGACACTCTAAATACTGAAAAACCATTTGTAATGTCTTTAGGGCTGCCGGTACCCGAAAAATACGTTTTGGCGAAAGAAGAAGTTGGCAGCACACGTACCTGTTACTTTGAAAACGGAAAAATTGAAGAGAAAATTACAGCACTGAGGCGAGGCGCAATATTAAAAATGGATGTTACAAATTGTACTGTACCCATGCCAAAATGGCTAAAATTTGAAGAGGCTATTTACCTGTTTAAACAGCAGGGCAATGGCACTTTATTAACCCGCATTACCACTTACAGAACAGAGCTGAAGCCACGCTTTTATTGGCGTTGGTTTGAGGCAAAAGCTATTGAAGCGGAACATGAATATGTATTGAATGACCTGAAACGACGGCTGGATGGAAAATAAATTGGTACAAAGCGCCTTCTTTTACAAAGCTTTTATAGTTAAGATGATTTTCCTCATAATACATCGCCGGAAAAAGGGGTAGCTTGCCCTAAAATCTTTTTTAATTACCATTGAAACGAAAAATAAAGTATTACAAGCTGGTATGGTTTAAATATGACCTGCCAGCAGGGCTATCTGTTTTTCTTGTTGCATTGCCACTATGCATGGGTATTGCCCTGGCATCAGGCACGCCTTTGTATTCAGGCATCCTCTCAGGGGTTATTGGCGGCCTGGTTGTATCGTTAATAAGCCGCTCGCAACTTGCGGTTTCTGGCCCGGCGGCTGGGTTAACAACTGTTGTAGCGGCGTCAATAGCGGCTTCGGGAAGCTTTAGCATTTTTCTTCTGTCTTTAATTATTGCAGGAGTATTTCAGTTAGTGATCGGGGTACTAAAATTTGGCAGCATTGCCAATTATTTTCCGTCGTCTGTAATTAAAGGTATGCTTGCCGCAATAGGCATACTGCTTATGGCAAAACAAATTCCTGTAGCGGTTGGTTATGATCAGCCCGATTTTTGGACAAACGGGTTTGTAAAGCTTTTTTCAAAAGGGCAATTGCGCAGCAATTTTTACAATTTTAGCCAGCACATAACGTTGCCGGTAGTTTTTATAACTACTTTTTCGCTCGCCCTTTTAATTGTTTTGCAAAGGTGGGCATTTTTTAAAAAGCTAAAGCTGGTACCCGCGCCGCTTATTATAGTAATAACAGGCATTTTGCTATATTTTATTTTGCCGCTTACCTGGCCATCGCACCTGCTAAAGCCAACACAGGTGGTTGCAATACCCGCCAATATTTTTAAGGGCATAGCGCTGCCTGATTTTAGCAAGTTATTCGCCAGCGTGGAAATATGGAAGGATGGTATTATTATTGGCCTGCTGGCAACATTAGAAACTTTATTGTGTATTGAGGCTATTGACAAGCTTGATAAACATAACCGTATTACACCTGTTAACCGGGAGCTTATAGCACAGGGCACAGGTAACATATTATGCGGGTTGCTTGGCGCAATACCTATAACCGCTGTTATAGTAAGGGGTGCTGCAAATGTTGATGCCGGCGCGAGAACTAAACTTTCCGCATTTACGCACGGCTTATTTTTATTGCTTACCGTTTTACTTATACCGTTTGCGCTTAATAAAATACCCTACGCATCGCTGGCCGCAATTTTGCTGGTAACGGGCTATAACCTTACCAAGCCAAAGCTTTACAAAAACATGTGGGCATTGGGTGCAAAACAGTTTTTGCCATTTTTAATAACCATTATTTTTATCCTGGCTACCGACTTGCTTGTTGGTGTTAGTATAGGCCTGCTTATTTCAATATATTTTATTGTTCAAAATAATTTTAAAGCTGATTATAAAATAAATATTGAAATGAAGGAGGGGCATGAAATATGTTATATAAAACTAAACAGCAATGTTACATTTTTAAATAAGGTAAAGCTAAAAGAGGCCCTTGACGATATTCCCGAAGGCAGTATGCTAACTATTGATGGCAGCCATTGCAATTTTATTGATTATGACATTCTTGAAATAATCAGCGAATTTGAAAATAAGGCAAAAGACAGAAACATTACTGTAATGCTTGAGGGTATTGAAAAAGTAAATGTACAGGCAATTCATTAACCATAGCTACACCAGCTGTTACTGACCCAGTAACCTGCTATATACCCTACCTTTACATAAGGATGGTGTTGAACTAAATGCCTGTTTATATGCGTAAAATAATATTACAACTTGTTGTAAGCCTTGACAGCTTTATTGAAGGGCCAAATGGTGAATTTGACTGGTGCTTTACCGACCAGGATTATGGAATGGGCAATTTTTTAAGCCGTATTGATGCTATTTTTGCGGGTAGAAAAACATACGAACTTATAATGAGTATGGGCGAACATGGCAAAGCAGCATTTCCCTCTCTTACATATTATGTTTTTTCCAACACGCTTACAGGAGTTGATAACGGCGATATAATTGTTAGCGGTGATATACGAAAACAGGTTGAAAAAATTAAGAATAGCCCGGGAAAAGATATATGGTTGTTTGGGGGTGCGCACCTCACCTCGTCGCTTATGCAGCTTGGCCTTGTTGATGAAATAGCCCTTGCGGTGCACCCCATTCTGCTTGGCAGCGGTAAACCATTGTTTAGCGACCTGCGGCAACGGGTGCAGTTACAGCATACCGGTACAGAAACGTTTAGCACTGGCCTTGTGTTTTTAACGTATAATATATTGCATAATTAACTACCTTAACTTTTTTATAAGCATATGAGGTACATCTTAAACCCGGTTTTTATTTTTGGCGTTTTGTTAAGTACAAGTACACTGGCACAAAAAAAAGACACCACTTTTATTTACCTTGACAGCACGATGACCCCCGCTGCAAAAGCTGCAGCATGTTGTGTTGAAAAGATATTTGCAAAAGATGGGTTGTGGAACATACTTGTTGCATACAGGTATAAGCCGTACAGGATAATGACTGGCAGTTATAAAGATAAAGAACTGCAGGAGGCGGAGGGGCTGTATGAATATTATTTGCGCGATACAGTTATAATGCGCGGGTATTATCATAATGGAGCGCAATCAGGAATATGGAAAAAATGGACTACTGACGGGCTGGTTACTGATTCAGTATACTTTGATAATGGCAACGCCGTTGGAATAGCAAAATTTGTTTACCACGATAACAGGCATTTATGGCGGTACAGCCTGGAAACGGATGATAAGCAAAAAATAACAAAGGTATATGATACGGCGGATGTGCTTTTATCAGAAGGGCATTTCCAGGAAAAGGACGGCGAAATGTTTTTATACTATCCCAATGGCAAGGTAAAAACGCATTCAGTTTATAAAAATAACCAGCGGATGATGTACGACCTGTTTGACGAAGACGGAAAAAAGTATACCGAACAGGAATACAATGAAATGCCCAGGAAGAAGAACGAATAATAATAAAACAAATCCCCTCGTACAGGGACGGGATTTTTTTAAAAATAAAAGTCTATTAATTTGGTAGACTAATATTTAATTTCTAATCTTGCAGTATAATATTATCCGTAATGTATTTGTATTTTTCTTCCAAACGATGTTGTTGCAAACCTTCTGCAACTGTTTAAGCACTACCCGCGAGGGGTAAACTCAATTTTTTTATTTAATTACTCAATCACTCATTATGGCAGGCATACATAACGGGCTGCAAAAGTTGCGCCCTGTAAATACTGACGACCTTTTATCTGCAAGGGCGCGCAATTATGGCTATTACCCTTTAATTAAGGGTAACAACGCACCACACTTTTATTTGCCTGTTGAAAACAGGATATCGCAAAAACAACTGCATACGCCGTTTGGGCGGGAAACACATTTGCCCGTGGAGGACTATTTGGACAGGCCTTTGGTATTAACTTTTTTTAGCGCGGCAGGAAATTTTAGCACACATATTAAAAACCTTGAAAGCCTGCGGGCTGATATAAAAGTAATGGGCGGCAAACTTATTGTACTTACCAGCATAACCCCACGCTACCTAAAAAAAGCACTTACAAATTATGAGGACCTTATTATTTTTTATGACCGGGATAACCAGGCTGCGGAACTGTTTGGGCTGTTTGATGCGGTAAACCCAATTTGGCAATGGGTTTCAGGTATTGAAGATGAAAATATTGCCATGCCCGCTTTTTACGTTATTTCTGCTGAAAGGCAAATTGTTTACCATCATATAGATTATTCAATGGCGCTATATGCAAATAACAATTATTACGCCATGCCATTTATACGCGAACTTTTAACTGCTGTATATAATACAGGCCAACAACAGGCTTACCAACCACTGGCTTATAAATCTGTTTCATAACAGCCCTGTTCAATTCTTTGCCTGCGGTAGCGGCCTTACCAATGGCAAAGAAAACGGGAAAATGGTATAACATAAAAACACTTGTGCATGAAATTGAATGCGCTGGCCTTTGCAGTGCCGCTTTTTATTGGATTTATGTTACTGGAATATTTTATTGCCAAAAGAAAAAGGCTGCCATATTTTAACCTGCATAACTCAATAGCCAATATTAGCGTAGGCATTGCCGAGAGGTTGTGTGACGTTTTTGTAACAGGCGCCCTTTACTTTGTATACGACAGGCTGCAAAAACGTTATGGCCTTTTTGTTATAAAGCCCGGCGTTGTTTTATGGATACTGCTTTTGCTATGTACTGATTTTTTATGGTATTGGTACCACAGGCTGGCGCATGAGATAAATATATTATGGGCGGTGCATGTAGTACACCACCAAAGCGAAGATTACAACTATACTGTTTCAGCCCGCATTACAGTTTTACAGGCGTTGGTACGCACCTGTTTTTGGGCCGTGCTGCCACTTGTTGGTTTTCCGGCAGGCATGATAACCGTTATGCTTTTGCTGCACGGCATTTATCCTTTTTTTATTCATACAAGGTTGGTTGGCAAGCTGGGCGTGCTGGAGTATGTGCTGGTTACACCATCGCACCACCGCGTGCACCACGCCAGCAACGACAAATACCTTGACAAAAACTATGGAGATGTTTTTATTATTTGGGATAAGCTTTTTGGTACATTTAAAAAAGAAGAGGAAACAGAAGAAACTGTTTATGGCCTTACAAAACCATTAAATACCTATAGTTTTTTATGGCAGCATTTTCATTTTTTAATTGAGATATGGTTAGCGGCAAAGGAAAAGAAGGGGTTTAAAGAAAAATGCAAGATAGTATTTGGCCGCCCTGAACATTTTGACCCTGCTGTTAGAAAAAAAGCCGAAGCGATTTTTAAAGTAAAGCACAGTAACAAAAAATTAGCGCAACGGCTTAACCGTTATGTGGTATGGCAAATGATAATATTGCTGGCAAGCCTTTTTGTTTTTATTTTATTTGAAAGCCGTTTTGATGTTGTTTTTAAAATATCGTTTGTATGCATAACACTGCTAACGCTTATAAACTGCGGTGCAGTTATGGAACAAAAGCGCTGGGTATTTCATGTTGAGTTTTTGCGGCTTGTAAGCCTGCTTATTATACCGGTTTATAATTTTACTGTTTACAACAACTCGATAATACCTGTTATTGCGGCTGTTATTTTGCTGGCTATTGCTGCATGGTACCAAACTTTACAGGCACAGTATTTAAAGCTTATATATAACAAAAATGCAACAGCATAGAAAAGAGTTGCGTTTCTAAGCTGCTGCATTTTATAAGCAGCGTTAAAAGCCGTATTCGGCAAGGCTTCTTATTTCATCAACACTTTGCAGTGTATTTGGGTATATCCATGTTTGTATTAAGCCACTTCCAACAGGGCCGCCGTAGGTTTTAACCCAGCTGGTGGCCTTGCCCGTTTCATCGCGCATTAAAACAATATCTACTATTGCACCAGGTTGGCCTAAGCGTGCTACATATGATGTTTTCAGCCCCCATTTTATTCCTTCTTTTGTTGGGGAGGAAGGGTAATAGCCATTAAAGGCGCGTGTATCGGTAAAGTTATAACCAAAGCCAAGTACCTTTTTGGGCAAGCCAAAATCAAGCCCGGTTACCTGCTTCTTTGCAGTATCTACCTCGTACACAGAAGGGTTCATGCCACATATTATGGCTTTGCCACCGCTTTTTAAATAACTAAGAATTAAGGACTGATGTGCACTGTCACCGATTATTGAAGCGGGAAAATAATTAGTGGCGAAAACGATAACACTTTTTTGGTGATCGTCTGCCCGTTGCTGCATAAACGTTGCCAGGGCTTTATCGTCCATCAGCTCATATCCCCATGACCTGAAATAATCCCTTACATATTTATCAACACCAAACTGAAAGTATTGAAAAGGCGGGTCTTTCATCCAAAATACCACCCTGCGCACATCGCTATTTTTTGCCGCGGCAGGTGTAAAGCAATATAAGCTACCATCATCGTTGGCTGCGTACAATTTATTGCCGGCAATAACAGGTGAGCTAAAAAATTTGTCGCCTATACTATACCGCCATACTTCTTTGCCTGTATAAACATTAAGCCCGTATAAAACGCCATCGTTGCTGGGGCATATTGCCACGTTGCCGGCAATAACAGGTGACGCCCATACAGGCCCCTGTGTTTGAAAACGCCATATCTCTTTACCGGTATACAGGTTTAGGGCGTTTATAAATGCAGCGTCTGATGTGCCCGTAACCACAATACTGTCTTTTATGGCAACTGAGGAAAGTATCCAGGTAACATGGTAATCGTACTGCCAAAGTTTTTCGCCACTCGTTTCATTTATTCCATATAAAAAGCCTGCCCTGTCGCCAATTACCACAATATTATTTGCAATTGCCGGCGCTGCAATTACGGCCTTACGGTCAAAACCATAATTTTCGTTGTGCATGGTGTCACCATTCAGCTTTAACATCCAAACCTGCTTGCCGTCGGTGGCACTAACGCTATACATGCGGCCATCACAATCGCCAAAAAATAATTTGTTGTTATGTATGGCGGGGCTGGAGCGTATGATTGAGCCTGCGTTAAACTTCCATTTTATGTTGCCACTCTGTGGGTCAAGGGCGTAAAGGTTGCCATCGCCGCTGCCGGTATAAATTGTGTTGGCTGCAATTAACGGGGATGATAAATAATAATCAAAACTCCATTCATACTCCGGTGTTTTTCCCAGTTGCTTTTTCCATTGCAATTTGCCATCTGCTGTTTTTAAAGCATAAAAATTATTAGCGCGGTCGCTGAAATAAACGAGGCCATTTGCAACAGCAGGGGATGAATGAACACCAGCTTCTGCTTCAAATTTCCACAGCTGCTTGCCATCTGTATCAAGGCAATATAAATAATGGTCCCCACTGCCTGCAAAAACTTTTCCGCCGGCTATTACCGGTGTGGATCGAATTGCTCCACCAGTTGTAAATTTCCAGTTCAGGGCAACATTGTCAAATTGGGGAGCGTTGGTGTAAAGGCCTGTGCGGTCGGGGCCATTTCTGAATTGTGTTTCCTGTGCGCCTGCCGGGGCCGATGAAAGCAAAGCCATGGCAAAAGCCAATGTAAAAAGGGCATAATGTTTCATTGTGCATGCTTTGGTTTAAAATATGTGTGTTGGCAGGAAAGTAAATAATATTAAGTACCAACCATATTCAAATTACTGAAACGGGAGAAAAGGAGGACAAACAGGCAAAGGGAGTGATAAAGAGTACCGGACATATTTTAACCGGGGTGAATAACACGGCAGTTTTACAAGCCATTTGTGCGGCCACCATCAACCGGCAGGTTTATTCCATTTATATATGATGCTGCAGGGGAACATAAAAATGCTACTGCCGCCGCAAATTCTTCAGGCTCGCCCAACCGTTTTGCAGGTATAAGCGCAAGTGTTTGCCTGGTTATTTCTTCGGGGGTTGTGCCGGCGTTCTCAGCCTGTTTCCCAAATAAATAATCAAGCCGATCAGTCCTGGTAAAACCGGGCAGCACATTATTTACGGTAATGCCATAACCGCCGATTTCATTGGCCAGTGTTTTTGCCCAGTTTGCAACCGCCGCGCGAACAGTATTGGATATACCAAGCCCATTTATAGGTTGTTTTACGGATGTTGAAACAACATTAACTATGCGGCCGTAACCTGCCTGTTTCATACCCTCAAAAACAAGCTGTACAAGAGTATGTGAGGTTACAAGATGGGAACGGAATGCTGTTTCAAGGTCATCAGCATTTGTTTTTATCATCGGGCCCGATGGCGGCCCGCCTGTATTGTTTACCAATATGTGAATGGTGTTATTCTTGCTTAAATATGCACTTACTTTTTCCTTAACGTCACCGGGCAGCGAAGTGTCTGCAGCAATGTAACTATGCTGCTGGCCAGGCCCGGCATGCAATGTTGCAACAGCAGCTTTTAATTTCTCCTCACTTCTTGATAATGCTATTACGTTGGCGCCAAGCAATGCAAGTTCTTTAGCCACAGCAAGGCCAAGCCCTTGCGACGCGCCGCACACCAGGGCTGTTTTATTATTTAGATCGAGGTTCATGGTAACGCTTTATAATCTTCGCGAACAGGATAAAACACATCCAGCAATTTGCAGGCGGTTATTGCTCTGGCAGAATGCTTTACGTGCGAAGGTATAACAAACACCCTGCCCGGCTGCAGGTTATAAGGAACGCCATCAACTACAAGTTCAAGCGTGCCCTCAATTACACTAACAAACTGTTCGTGCACATGGCTGTGTTCAGGCACTGTGGCGTTGATTTCTACGGTCCAATATGCAAAGGTCATATTCTCGGCGTGTACAAAATGAGCCTTAAATCCCGGGAACACTTCTTTTACAGGCTGGTTGTTTACTTCAATTAATGGCATTTTTATAGTTTAAATATGATTGAATAGTCAAACCGGCTAACAAATTAATTTTAAAATTAATGAATTTGACTATTTGAGTAGCCAATATATATAATTAGGGACAAATAAAATATAACGCATTGGAAAACAAAGAATTAATAGAAAAAAGCGCCGAATTAAAGTTCTTTGAATTGAAAAAAAAGAATATCCTATTTACTTGTGCTTTAATAATGGTGAAGATATATTAATGCCATACGTAGATAATTATTTTATGATTGTAAATGGTGAAGGTGGGTGGTTTGTTAATCCTAATCAATTATTAAAATAATGGAAAAACAAGATGTTGTTAAACTGGTGTAACTGGTATATAATATGCCTTACATTCACTGTGCTTTATTAATGTCTTTATTTCGTTATCACTCGCAAAACAAATAAATCTATCATTCGGCACTATTTGCAGGCAAGTATATTCAATAGAATATAAGGTACATGTAAACTGCCATCTAAATTTTGCATCGTTTGCTACTAACCCCGGTATCCTTCCGATTGGTATTAGTTGGATATCCGAAATATCATTAAATGTTATAGACTTATTAGTGAGGCTGTTTTCAATGGCTGTTTTAATTCCCTCTTTGGTTTGAGGTTGGGCTAAAAAATTAGGTAATAGCCCCCATTCGCCATGATGCATATTGAATACATTTTGAAGAAACCTATCAATATGATTTACAAATTCATCTGTAGCAAATAATTTAGTTGTATCGCGTGTTGTTTCAATAGGTAAGTGAAACTGTATTTTTATAGGGTTCATTTAGCTAACCTTTTTAACTGGCAATACAGGCGTAGCAAGCTCTTTCAGCAAATCTTCAAATGCGCCGTTTATTTTTAGCTTTTCCTCGTATTTGTCATTACGTGGTTTGGGCTTCTTTATTGCTTTTGCTCTTTTTGTAGCCATTTGTAGAATATAAATTACAGCTTAAATGTACTTGACTTTTGTCAATTGACGCAATAAATAACGTTATTTATTGCCTGTTAGTTGCTTATAAGATAACCGCCCCGTAACCCGTTCTAAGGTCACATTAAAGCGCTCTTTATCGGTTATTGTACGGGAATTGTCTTTGTAACTAAATTCGTCTGCATAACGTTCTAAATGCTTAAAACTTATTTGGTGGTAGATGCCGTAAACGCCCCTTTTCATTACACCCCAAAAGTTTTCTACATGGTTGGTATGTACCTTATCAATCACTATGCTTTCTTTAACCCTCTCACGGCGGGAAGGTATTACAGCCTCTCTAAAATATTCGTTGTTTAGCTCGTTATATATGTTAGAACCATCGGTATGTAATATGCTCCCAGCCTTTACATTTTTTCTTACTGCATCTGCAACAAATTCTTTTTTATTACTCTCAAATACCTTCACTCTTATATTGCCTGTTTTACGGTCTGACATTCCTAATAAAGCCCCTTTATTCTCTTTTGGGTGTCCTAACTTATATTTTCTTCTTCTTCTGTTAAACCCTTGTAATCAGCCCTGTATTTGCGCCCCATATAGGTTTCGTCCGCTTCAATCGTCCCGCTCAATAATGGACTGCTTTTCTCTCTTAATGCTTCTCTTATTCTATGCAGCATAAACCACGCTGTTTTTTTGCGTAACCTCTAAATCCCTCGCAAGCTGACAAGATGAAATTCCTTTTTTATGGGCTGTAATTATATGCATGGCAGTAAACCAAACTGAAAGCTTTATATTGCTATCCTGAAAGATTGTGCCTACTGTTGCTGAATACTTTTTATAACATTCTTTGTTGCGCACATTTGTAGCGCTTGCCGCCCTCAATAACATAATGTTTATCACTACCACAATAAGGACATACCAGCTTTCCATCTTTCCAACGGGACATTTCCAACATCTTCCGGCAGGTGTTTTCATCGTTGTATTGAGAAAGAATATTAGGCATAATAGAATGGTTTGAAAAATATAAATCTTGTCCTATATTATACCTAAGTTATTTAGGTATTTTTAAACTATTTCCCGGTCTTGCCTTGGTTTTAATCTTATTTGCCTATACTCCGAAAGTAAAAAAGAAAAGAAACTGCTTAAGGCATATAATGTAAGTGCCAAAAATCTACATAATAAATAGGCTGTTAAAAAACGGCTTACTATAATTAGTCCCGCTTTAATAAAAAGAATTACTGAAAATAAAGTGATGGAATTTACAAATTTTAAATGCCACAAATTTATTTTTGTGGCGGGGAATAGTAGTACTGACAAAAGTAACAAAGTTAGAATTAATGCAATCAGTATCGAATAAGAAATCAATCCCGTAAATTGAAAAAAATAATTTTTTGCTTTTATTAACCTGGCTTTTTCAGTTTCGTCTTCACTCTCTCTAAACCTTAAAACTATATTGTCTTTTTTATCAAAAAGAGTTATTAAAAGAGTAGTAAAAAGACCAATAAATATACCTAAAAATGCAATAGTATATTCAGCAAAGTTATCAGTAAACCCATGTTTGAGTAAAACAAATGAGAGGCAAGATAATAAAAGTGAAATTATTTGAGTATCTGTAAATTTACGTTGTTTTATTGACTTGCCTGCAATATCTGAACGCTCAAGTCTCCGAGCTTCTTTTAGTACATCTGAAAAAAATATTTTATAGCTCCGTAGTTGCATCAGAAGGCAATATTTTAGATTTTATTTCGTCCAACAACAATCTACACCAGTTGTCCAATTCTTTAAAATTTGGAATATTCCCCGCGTTTATTGGAATGTTGTGGTCTTTTAAATTTATCGTAGGTCTTATTTCTTCTACATTATCAAAATCAACAGAAAACGATTTGTTATCATGCTTTATGTTTCTTTTTTTAGTTTCAAATTCCTCCAACAATGCATCTTTGCTCCCTATGTTAAACTTCCCCTTATTGAAAAAGTTCATCAATCGCTGGGATTTATTTACTGGAGTTTTTTCCAAATTCTTGTCTATAATTTCAATTTTTACTTGAAAATGATAATCGGAAGGCAACGAATTTTCAAAGGTAGCTTCCACTTGAAAATCGGTCGTAAATTTGACACTATCAAATGTAGCCCCTGTGGTATACTTTGATTTTAATGACTCTGGAAAATAAAAATTACACTCACTTTTAAAATCCGCCGCCTTAAAGTATTTTTCTATATACTCCTTAAAAATATCGGAAATTTTCCCCTCCGAATATCCTTGCATGATTAAAAGACCAACATTATGATTTAATGGGGTATATAATAAGAAATATTGCAAAGAGCCTACTATCAAATCTTGAGTTATTTCGCTCGATTTGGCTGCATCATCTATATTGCCTAAACTCAATATTCTATCATAATTACCCCCTACCAAAATGCCACTAAATGCCTCTTTTGCTTCTGAAATATTTGTAATATGCCCATCTATGTTGGAAGGCGCTAAATGAAATCCTTTCTTTTTCTTTTCATTCTTAGTAAATCCTTTGGTATCTATTTTTTTTACAAAATCTTGAAAATATACACTTAAAACATCTTTAGAAGAAAAAGGCTTACTAAGTTTGGAATAATCGTCTTCAAATTTAGCATAAAATAAATACCTAAAATTAGGCAGTTTATCTTTTTCTTTCCGACTTAGAGTGATTGTATATATTTCAAGTTTAGGTTCGTGAGCCATTTATGAAGTTTTAATAAGGTTAGTAAATGTAAATTAAAATACACAAACCTCCTTTTTAACCTCAAATTTGAATTTTTAAAATTGTTGCCCCTAAACCTTGCTTTTATAAAAAAATAGGTTATATTAACCATCAGTATTCATTAAACTTTAAAAAATATGTCTTTTACAGTAAGAATTGAGCTTCATAAAGTTCAACCGGGCGAAGATTCATATAATATACTTCATAACGCTATACATGAAGAGGGATTCACTAATACCATACGCGCAGATAGTGGCAAATTATTTGAGCTCCCTTCTGCTGAATATAATTATGAAAGTGCTTCCACCAATGATGATATATATGAAGGCACAAAGAGCATGCGTGAAAACTGGAAAATCTTACTGGATTTTAATTTCAGAAACTACAAGAAGGAAATTTCTATTAAAAGAACTCTAATTTGTTTGCTCTCCTTCAGATGACACTCCTTCATACTTTTTATTAAATTCAATACAAAGAAACACCCCTTTTATTGCCGCCCCTACATACTTAAACCAAATTTTTATTTTCCTCATACCCTATTTGCAATAGGGTAAAGTTAGTTAATCCCTAACTGTATGTAGTTACCATTTGAGTGGTAAATACAGGCAGTATGAAATAAGCGGTTGCTATTGAGGATGAGCGTAAGAGGCAAACCTTATTGCAAAAAGCTCTACTGCATTATGAAATAATTGCTTCGTATTTTCTTTTTGGCTTGGCCCAAAAAGAAACAAAAAACCCAAGGCCGACCCGAACCTCCGCGTTCGGCCGTGCCAGCGCCTCCCCACGTGTAACGGCGCATGTATTTACTTTATATCCTGTTGCTTGATACCTTAGTAATAGTCGTTTATATTTTTGCTGCTGTAACCCGTTTTGTCTATTCAATCCCTAAACTACCGTCTTAGTCAGCTTATGGGTTTTATCCGTTTCACAAAAGCCGAAAAAATAAAAGCTTTTTTTATACCAGTGGTACCATTTATAAAAGAAAAATGTTTTTTACGTGGGGTGGCGATTACTTGTGTGCAGCAATGTTACTCTAATCCTCCCGAAGCGATCAGTTCATCAAGCTTTTCGTGTGATTCCCTCATACCATACTCCATACCGGCGGCTACCATGCCATCCCTGTCTGCAACGGACTGGTAGACCATCTGTATAGTTACCTTAGTTCTGTTACCGGGCAATTCGGTAAACCTAACCGTTTCCATTACTACGTGGCCTTTTTCCGGCAGCCCATCAAATTCAAATGTGCCTATAATTCGTTCAGGCGCAGTCAGTTCATGCGTAACACCATGAAAACCAAATTCGTCGCCTGCTGGGTTAACGTGAACATAGCGCCATGAGCCGCCACTATACGGTTCAAATTTGTCAATCCTCATCTTGAAGTCACAGGGGCCAACCCATTTTGCATATAATTCGGCGGTGGTAAAAGCCTTAAATACTAAGTGGCGGGGGGCTTCAAATTCGCGCGTGATAAATACTTCCTGCTTGCCTGCTTCTGCAACTACGTTTGTTTTGTTTGTTGACGACATAGTTTTTTTTGTTTATTGGTGATTTAATTTTTGCTTTCGGTATCTTTTTCAACGGCTTTCATTTCTTCCAGCAGGCTATCCAATGCATCAAACTTACTGTCCCAAAGTTTCCTGTACCGCTCAATCCAGCTTGATACTTCGCCTAACTGTTTAAGCTTCGCCTCACAAAATCTTTCCCTTCCCTGCTTTTTTATTATAATAAGGCCGCATTCGGTTAATATCTTAATATGCTGGCTAATAGCCGGGCGGCTAACGTCGAACTTGTCGGCGATCGCGTTAAGGTTTAAACTTTGGTAAGCCACCATGTTGATTATCTCCCTGCGGGTGGGATCGGCTATTGCCTGGAAAACGTCGCGCCTTATTGTTGCACTCATATTTGTAAGCATTTACTTACGCAAATATATATGTAAGTATTTGCTTACACAAAAAATATTTTTTAAGATTTTTTAAAAAAAAGTGAGACAAAAAGGTGTTTTGTATATATATAGGTAGAACTGACCATGAAGGAATTTCAACCAGCGCGGGGGAGCTTGTGGGCAATTTTTGATCTTTGAAATTATTGGGATAAACTGGCTAAAACTGCAAATGAATGCTGTGCAAAATTTTAGATTAATTTTTATTAATAGATTGATAATCAATGAATTAAATTAAAAAATTAGTAAATTCTTTCCTCCTTTATCCTCCTTTTTTCCTCCCTTAAGGCAATTGAACCTGCTTAACAAAATAGGTAGAGGGGAATGTGCCCGGCGGAATGGTGACCGGTTGTGAAAAAATACCATAAAATGTGCTGCCACTGCCGCTCATTGAGGCATACAACGCACCTGCATCATAGAGTTGCTGTTTAATGGACTGAAGTTGAGGGTGGGCTGCGAGAACCGGGGCCTCAAAATCGTTCACCAGTTCATCTTTCCAGGTGCTGAGTGGTTGGGCGATAATAGTTTTTATGCTTTTTGCGGGCTGAGACGGCGTTATTCGCGAAAAGGCCCAGCCGGTAGGAATATGAATGCAGGGATTAACTAATAAAATAGAGCTACCGGAAAGTGGCAGGCTAACCGGTTGAAGTTGCTCGCCGCGGCCAGAGGCAAAGCTGGGTTTATTAATAATGAAGAACGGGCAATCACTTCCCAGTTCAAGGGCAAACTGTATCAGTTGCTCCTCTGCAATGCCGAGCCTGAATTTTTTGTTTAGTAAAAGAAGGGTAAAAGCACCATCGGCGCTGCCACCGCCAAGGCCAGCACCCATTGGTATGGCTTTATGCAGGTGCATTGTAATAGAAGGTAATTGCGGAAAATGCTGCTTAAGCAGGTTGTAAGCTTTTATGCAAAGGTTATTACCAGGATCACCTTCCACCGCTAAGCCGGTGCTGGTAAAAGTTACTGGCGGACTGGAATTGTGGGATGGAATAATCTCCAGCGCGTCCTGTAACACGACCGGCAAAAAAACAGATTCTAAATTATGGTAACCATCTTCCCGTTTGCTGACAATATTAAGGCCGAGATTTATTTTGCAGTTGGGGAAGAGAAGCATTTTGATTGAAGATTGGCGATTTCGGATTGCAGATTACAAAGAGTGCTGATTGGTTTTTCTATGAACTATCAGCCATGAACTATGAACTACTTTCCCCTTTTATTCATCTCGTCCCGTATTGCGATGGCGCGAATGTAATCTTCCTGTTCCAGCACCTCGTTAAGCAGGGTTTGTAATTCGTCCAAATTCATGTGCGATATTTCTGCCTGGCTTGCGGTAGGCGGCTCATCAACCGTAATATCCGTTTTCTTTTTCTTGTTGTTGTCCTCCATCATTATGCCTGCGCTTTCTAATATATGTTCGTAGGTATAAATGGGGCAGCTAAAACGCACCGCCAGGGCAAGTGCGTCGCTGGTGCGGCTGTCAATTTCAACGGTATCGTGCTCGCTAATGCAAACCAGTTTACTATAAAAAATGCCTTCCTGCAGGTCGTTTATAACAATTTCCATCAGGTCAACATTAAAGGCGTTCATAAAGTTCTTCATCAGGTCGTGGGTAAGGGGCCTGCTTGGCTGCATGCGCTCCAATGCCACGGCAATGGCCTGCGCTTCAAACCCGCCGATCACAATAGGTAAACGGCGCAAACCGTTCACTTCTCCCAGCACTACTGCGTAGGAGTGTGTTTGGGTGATACTGTGCGACAGGGCTATTATTTCCAGTTCTATCTTCTTCATGGTCCGTTAAACTTCGGTGTTATGGGGTTAAGCAACAAAAATAAACAATTCAGTTATACAAATGTTCCTCATCAATTGTTATTCCGGTTTACCCTATTTTTCTGCAATATATTTCATCCTGTATTAAAATTTCACTATTCTTTCGCCATGTTTATTTTGTTTTATGCAGCTGTTGTAAATATATTTTGCCTTGCTAACCAAAACGACACACAAAAGAAATTTCTGCGGGCATAAAAGCAGGGTTTTTGGACGATAAAAACGGTTTTTATTTTTGATGGCAATTAAAACAACCGGCAAGCCTGTTTAGTTTGCAGTAACTTAATTTGCTTAATTGCCCAAAAGCTTTTACTTTTCCATAACACTTAATTTAAACCCTTCAACATGAGTGATCAAGGCGACCTTTTTGGCGAGCTAGAGGAAAAAGAAAAATATGGCGGCATAAAAACGCTTACCGTATTAACATTTATAGGGTGCGGCTTCGCTTTTCTAGTTTCTTTATTGAGCTTTCTTTTTGCTGATTTCCTTTTGCGGATGACAGAAGAGGCCATGAATAGTGGTAAAACCCCAATGAATACAGACAACCTTGAAGCTTTAAGAGTTAATGCTGCAAATAGGGTGCCCATATTTATTACTAGTTTTATTTGTACAGGCCTTTGTTTATTTGGTGCAATACAAATGCGTAAACTTAAAAAAGACGGGTATTGGCTTTGGCTTATCGGAGAATTACTGCCATTGTTTGCTACAGGTTTTTTTATTGGCTTTGGGTATTTTAAAGGACTTCAAGGTATTGCTAGCATTGCCGTAGTGGCATTATTTGTTATATTATACAGCGTACAGCTAAAACACCTTACCAAATAATGGCTGGCATGTGCCAATTCACCTTTACAGTTTCGCCCTTTCATATTGTACCGGCCAGGGTACATTAACATTAAGCTGTTTTGCCGCATGCAATGGAAAATATGGGTCGCGCAACAATTGCCGTGCGAACAATATTATGTCAGCCTGCGAGTTCAAAAGAATATCTTCTGCCTGCTGGGCTTCGGTTATAAGGCCAACAGCGCCGGTTAATATGCCTGCTTCCTTTTTTACCTGTTCGGCAAAAGCAACCTGGTAGCCCGGACCGACCGCAATTTTTTGGTGCCTTACCGCACCGCCGGATGAGCAATCGATAACGTCAACACCCCTGTCTTTTAATAAACCCGCGAGCCTAACAGATTGCTCTATGTCCCAGCCACCGGCAGCCCAGTCGCTGCAGGATATACGCACAAACAAAGGATAGCCTGTGGGCCATACCCGGTTAACCGCGTCAATAATTTGAAGCAACAGGCGGGTGCGGTTATCAAAGCTGCCGCCATATTCGTCCGAACGTAAATTAACCAGGGGGGATAAAAACTGGTGAATAAGATAGCCATGAGCCGCATGAATTTCCAGAACTTTATACCCTGCTTTTATAGCCCTGGCTGCTGCGTCTTTAAAATCGCTGATCACTTTTTCAAGGCCGTCTTTTGTTAAAGGCGCAGGCGGCTCATCACTATCATAAAAAGATATGTTTGATGATGATACTGTTTGCCAGCCGCCATCTTTTATCGCGATGTGCTTGTTTCCTTTCCACGGGCTGCTGGTACTTGCCTTACGGCCTGCATGTGCCAATTGTATGCCCGCCACAGCGCCATGCTGGTGTATGAATGATGTTATTTGCTGCAGTTTTGTTATATGTTCATCTTTCCATAAGCCCATATCATCATGTGTAATTCTTCCTTCAGGTGAAACAGCGGTAGCTTCCTGTATTATAAGCGCAGCACCGCCAACAGCACGGCTGCCAAGATGTACAAGATGCCAGTCATTAGCAAAGCCATCTTCGGATGAATACTCGCACATTGGTGACACAGCTATCCTGTTTTTAAGCGTAATATCTTTAATTGTTATAGGCGAAAACAGCTTGCTCATATATATTATTAAATCTGCATAAAGATAACTGTATAAAGTTAAAAACATCTTAAAGCGGTAACAGTGACTTATTATAAGATAGCATGAATTGTTAAAGAA
>Ga0206806_1052_pt1 | contig 26531 bp, 23 predicted proteins | sample Alteio_BWOrgCont_60_FD_152911 | JGI IMG/M metagenome (GOLD analysis project Ga0206806, IMG submission 152911) | Enriched cells from forest soil in Barre Woods Harvard Forest LTER site, Petersham, Massachusetts, United States -... | ecosystem: Environmental > Terrestrial > Soil > Temperate forest >... | reverse complement strand
GTACAACCTCGCTCAAGTAAACACCCGAGGCGTCATCGATCATGCAGTTAAAAAGGGCGCAGCGCCAGGGGCTGTTTTTTAACGTATCTTCCGCCCGATTTTCACGGCCATATTTCAATTCGGGATAACGTTCGATCATCCGGACAATGACATCGCGTTTAATCATCAAAAAACCAGTCCCGGCAAACCGAACCTTGGCAAATCCATTCTTTAGGGCCGCCTCTTTTAACGGCACAAATTCCATTACATAAGAAAGAGCCGCCTTATCCAGGTTTTCCTTGCCTGCCTGGGCCGCAACCCGGACTTTATCCCAATCGATTCTTTTGGTGGGATAAATCGCGGCAACCATGTCGCTATCAAAGCTCACCAACCTAAAAAACTGTTCCGGTTCAAAACCAATATCACCGTCAATAAAGAGCAAATGGGTCGCTCCGGGAGTTTCCATAAATTGGGCGACAATATTTTGACGGGCGCGCGGAATGAGGGCGTCGCCGCCCAGCAGCAAAACCGTCAAATCAATATTTTTTTGTTGTCCTAAAACGTGCTGGAGTTTCAACAGCGAGGAGGTGTAAAGACTCGTCACTTGGCCTCCGTAACAGGGAGTGCCGATAACGACATGAGTACGGGGCTCGGACATGATTTAACTTTCGAGACGAGGTTGTACGGCTTGGTTAGTTTATCCGAACGAAAGAACAGTAGCAATTAAAGGAAAAATTGAAGGGAAAGTGGTGCCGAGGGGCAGAATTGAACTGCCGACACGCGGATTTTCAGTCCGCTGCTCTACCAACTGAGCTACCTCGGCGAAGAGGACAACCGACAACAACATAGCCCAACAGGGGATGAAGATTAACAGGCTGTTTGGCCCTTGTCAATTAATAAGGATTAGAACAGGTGGAGTTCGTTAAACTTGACGTTGAGTGCGAAATAAAAAGTATCTTCCAATGTGGTCGTAAAATCCGCCGGGTCATAAGCAATGTCTAAGGAGAAATCATCTCCGTCAAAATCGCGGGTCAAGCTGCAGCCCAATGTGTAATCTTGAAATACGTTTTGAGTCGCCGTGCCCAATCCCTCGAATTTATACCCGGCCCTCACCGCGAACAAATCGGGGAAAAGCCAAAACTCTCCGCCTAATCCCATTTTGATATCCTGGTCCGAGGGTTTGAAAACCTCGATCGCGATGTTCATCTCCCTTCCACCATCAAAGACCTGATGGTCCCCCAATCCAAAACGAATAAACATGGGTAAAGGGTCAGGTTGAGTTTGAGTGGCTTGATCGAATGTCATTCCCGTACCAACGTTTTGCACGGATAATCCGGCCTTCAAACCATAAGGCAGCTTATCCAAGACGATCCCGACATCTCCCGCTACCGCCGTTCCCGAATATCCCGCCAAATCACTTTCAATGTATTTAAAAGTCGCGCCCGCCCTCAGGTTATCGGCCAACTTAAACGCGTAGCTTAAACTGATTAAAAGATCGTCCGCGTTCACCGGTAAATTACCGTTTCCGTTATCAATCGGCGGTTCATGACGATAGGTCACGTTTAACGCGTAAGCGTTATTATTCGTCGCGGTCGCGAAAGTCATATATTCGTATTCAATGCCAACCAGACTATCCAAATGCATGAGAACTGCCTGAGAAGCCCTGATATAAGACAGTCCCGCTGGATTGTAGCTCACCGAATAGACGTCATTACCCAGGGCCGTATAAGCCCCTCCCATTCCGGCCGGAATGGCTCCCTGGTTGATTTTTAAAAAATCAGCCGTAGTCGTGCCGACGGTTTGGGCGTTCAACACACAAAATCCCGCCAAGAGAAAAAGAGCCAATCCTAAAATAATATTTTTAACCCGATAATCCAAACCCATTTAAACCCTTAAATCAAAATTTAGTCGTCAGAGAGAACCGGTTGACATCGCCAAAAATATCCGCCGGCGTGTAAGCGTAATCGAAAAACAAAAATAACCCTCCCACATCCAATCCATATCCGGCGCCCGCGGACAAACCAACTCCGCTCAAATCCGTCATTCCGATGAAGCTATAACCCGCCCGCAAGGTCACGCGGCTTCCAATCCATTTCAAATTATATTCCCCACCCACGTTAACCGCCAAACTATCCTGGATTTTCAAAGGAAGCGCCGAATCAACGCTAATGGCGAAATCATCCTGTTTCATAAAAAAATTGTATTGCCTGTAAGAAATGCCAGCGTTTAAAACCAGAGGAAGACTGTACGTGGAGGAACTGTCGCCGATATTTTTGATATCCACGCCCATTCGAATCCCATCGTTACCCGGTGAAAAAAGAGCGCCCACATCCATGGCCAAAAGCGAGGTTGAAACCGTGTTGATCTGTTGTTGAACGTCTTTGAAGGAAAATCCGGCCTGGAAATCTGAACCGATATTATGGGCGTAAGACAAAGTAAACAAATCGTCGCCCGCGGAAAAAGTCCCGATCGTCACGCCCGTATCGTTTGTTTGCTGCAACGTACCGGATTGAAGCATATTAATACTCATCGCGACTGTACCACCCAGATCGTGAAAAGCCGGCTCCATGGGGTAGGCAAAGGCCAAGGATTCGTAGGACATTCCCTGATAAAGCAAAACGTAGGTCATATTGACTTCGCTCGTTAAAACACTCGCCACACCCGCCGGATTGTAATAAACCGAACCCACATCGTCTCCCAGAGCCGTATAGGCGCCGCCCATCGCGACCGCGCGGGCATAGGGTGTTATCTGCAAAAAGTCAAAAGCATTCAAACCGCCGCCGGCCGCGGTTTGAGCTTGGGCTGTCGAGCTCAAGAGCATGACTGCCCACATTAGAAACGTTATAAAGGTTTTATATAAAAAACGCATGGTCAGGGTCCATACATCGATTTAGAAATGGCAAACTTCCCGAAAGTATTCCCGTTGGGTCCATTAACAACATAAAAATATAATCCCGAAGCGACAGGCGCATTGTTGCCATTGGTTCCATCCCAGGCGACCAATCCTACTCCCGAGGGAAGATTAAATCCTTGAACAACCGAACCCGCCGGGAAAGTTTTTACCAGGGACAGCGAAACGGTATAAATCTTCATCGTCGCGTTTAACGGCAAACAACTAAAGACAATACACTTCCCGCTGGGGCAGGCTACTCCCGGCACGTTTGTTTCATTGTGAGAAGCCGTAAAATCCATTGGATTGGGATAAACCTCAATTTGGCAGGGGCCCGGCGTGAAAGTGTTAGTAATCGCCGGCGTGGTCGTTACGGTTGAGGTGGCCGTATTGGTCGCCGTATTTGTAAAAGTAGCGGAATTCGCGAAAGTATTGGTCGCCGTCTGGGTTGCCGTGTTTGTAGCCGTGTTAGTTACCGTCTGGGTTGACGTATTAGTAGCCGTATTAACCAGGGGGGTGTTGGTAGCTGTTTCCGTAGCTGTATTCGTTGTCGTCATTGTGGGGGAATAGGTTGGTGTAGAGGTAGAAGTATTGGTTGGTGTTGTTATAGGCGTGTTAGTCGGTGTGTAACAACTAACAAGAGGATCGCCTCTTAAGTTATCAAGATAAATTGGGCCAGTAAATTGACCTATTTGGCCTCCGTTGGAATCCGTAAAAATAAATTGCACCGAAGTAATTGCTCCAAGTGACGAAACATCAATAAAAGCCGTTTCCCAGGTATTTGTGTCCGTTGCGTTTTGGGAAACAGGCGCAGAAGACTGGCAAGTTTGAATAATATCATTGCTTCCGGCTAAAGCTGTGACTGTATTCGTTCCATCGGTTGCGATAATCTCAATCGATTGATTCAGTGATGTTGTATTGAGGTCGATTTTCAATATGTTTTGTGGATTCGCCGGGGCAGGATCCGTGTAAGTTACGGTAACACCAGTATTAGTGGGCAGTCCGGAATAAAGCGACGCGTATTGAGCACTTGGATCCGGGGGCGAATCAGTTGGGGCTGCCGAGGACGGATGCAAAGTATAACCATTTCCGCCAGAGGTCACTACCCAATGGGACCAATTGGATGTCGGAGGATTTGCAGGCGTAAAATGTTGTTCGGAATCGTTTGAAAGCGCAAAACTTTTGAGCGGGAAAAAAACTGACAAGAATAAAAAACCCAACAAAATAATAAATCGATATGAATTGACTTTATACGTAAATTTCATTTTTTCGGTCAATTTCCTTTTAAAACCTACAAGTTAAGGCAAAATCAAATCAATATAAATTCGTAGCTGCTAATGACATTATCGCTCTTCATATCAACTGACACAACCTTTTAGCTGGATTGTTTGCTTTCATAAAGCCCTGGATAACAGCGGGATTTAAACTTCACAATCTCATCCACAACCTGAGGAATGCTTTCTTTAACCGTCACTTTCTTGCCATTTTCCAGTGTCAGAATAGTTTCAGGAGAGCTTTCCAAAAACATAATTAAATCCGCGTTGACATAAACTGCCTGTCCATCTAGTCGGGTTACCGGTATCATTTTTGCCTCGTCCGCCATTATTTGTGCACCACTTTATTTTATCACAGCCTAAAACGGGGAGATAAAACAGAAGCGGCGCCTCCCTTTCGGAAAACACCGCTTCTTGGTTAAAAACACCGCCTTGTTCATCAAAAGCGGTATTAGTTGCTAGTTATTACTGACCCAGTTGGGCTAAGGTCTGAAGGTTTTGGTTCTCGACCGTGATCACCCTCGCGTTGGTTTCAAACCCACGTTGGGCGATAATCATGTTCGAAAGTTCAACCGTCAAATCAACGTTTGACCCTTCCAAAGACCCTCCATCAATAGTACCAATTCCGTTTTGTCCCGCCAAACCGATGGTTTCGGCGCCTGAATTAACCGAAGTAGAGTAATAGTTAGTACCTACGGTATTAAGACCGCCCTCATTTTCAACTGTCGCCATGGCCACTTGGGCCAAGGCTATTGTTTTTCCATTGGTAAAGGTCCCGTTGATGGTTCCGGTGGAATCAAAAGCGATGCCGCTTAAAGTTCCGTCGGGATAGCCATTTTGTGTAACCGTCGTGTGGCTATCGGGAACGTAAGTGTTAACTCCATTAATGGTCTGATAGGTACCTTCGGCGTCGCCTGTCAGCCCATTTCGCTCGCCCGTTCCCAAAAGACCGGCTGTACCAAAATTCAAGGAAACTTGAGTGACTTCCGCGCCAATACTCGGCAACGGAGAGACGCCAGGAGCGTTCAGAGGCGGCAAATAAATATCCGGTGTCGTTTGTGTTCCCCCAACAACCCCTCCGACCCCGGCGCCGCCGGTTGAAGCCAAAGAACCATCCGTGTTAAAAACTATTAAATCACCCGCGTATTGATTTCCAGTCACACCCCGGTCATAACCCGTCGCGGCGGCTCCAACCTCACCTTCGATAATGCCGGTTCCTCCAACCAAGTTCGCCGTGCTCGCAACTGCGCCGCCCGTGGTGTCAAAAGCATACCAAGCGTAAGCGGTTTGGCTTGAACCAGCGGCTGGATTGATGCCTGCCCCACCGATATCGTTGACCTGGTACATCTGGATCGTAACGGTGCGGGCATCTCCATTTGAATCATAAACGGTTTCTTGGCTGGTCAAAGCCGGCGTAACAGGCGGCTGCTGTTCCCAGGCGTAGGTACCGGTATCATCCGCTTGAACCGTGGCCAAATTCACCGCACCCGTGACCAATGAATTACCGGTCGATAAGCTATCACCGGCTGTTTGAACAAACTCACCATTCGCATTCTGAGTCAACTGAGCCGCGTAGGTCACAGCGCCATTAGCCGCGCCCGATGCTGCCGTTAATCCGGTTGGCAATACCATATCCGGAACAACCGCTGGAGCGACCGGCGGTATAAACTGCTGCAAAACACCGCCTGTAGCGCCGTTGACTTGCTGTGCCGCGTCCAAATTACCCGTAAAGGTCATGGTCGTTGTGGCCGACGGCGGGATAGTCATATTGGGATTAATGTTAATGTTTGAAATGGCGGACGTATCCAGATTGTTCAGCACATAAGCGGACTTGGTAATATTTAAAGCTACCCCGCCCGTTACGTTGTCAGCCGCAGTATCAATGGTCGTTATTGTTTGTTGAATCGCGGCTGTATAACCCTGTATCAAGCCACCGTTGGCATCCACCAAGTTGCCGGTGCTGTCAAAGGTCAAATTGCCCGCGCGGGTCAAATAGGTATCGCTTCCCTGTTTTGTGATCAGAAAACCGTTGCCGTTAATCGCCACATCGGTAGCGACTCCCGTCGAACTAATGGTTCCTTCAGTCCAATTGGCCGTAATCGCTTGAACCCGGGTACCCGATCCCACTTGCTGTGGATCCACACCGCCTAATTCACTGTTAGAATCATCGCCGCTTCCGCTAGCCAGCGTTTGGCTGAAGCTATCGGCGAAGCTTACGCTACTGGCTTTATACGCTGTAGTGTTGCTGTTTGCGATGTTGTTTCCGATCACGTCCAACCAAGTGCTATCGGCTTCCAAACCGGAAATCGCGCTGTACATATCCCGAAGACCCATTTTCTTCCTCCTCAAAAATACGGCGGGACATCAGCCCGCCTTTAATAATGGGCCCCCTCAAAGAGGTCCAGCCCAAACTACCCTCCCGATTTCTACTCGGAACCAAACTTAATACTCACATGTGAAATATTAACTTAATTCTTTTGACATATCGTTGAAAATCAAACTTTTAAAGGAATAAATCGAAAAAGGCATTGAAAATAAAGGTTTTTTGAATGGGAATATGGCAAGAAAATTAAGTTTTATGCTTTTGAAAAGTGGAATTGAGGGAAATAAAAACGGCGCTTCCCACACGGGAAACGCCGTTACTCTTATAAAAATGCCGCCCCGTTGGGCGGCATTAACTACTGACTAATTATTGTCCCAACTGGGCCAAAGTCTGAAGGTTCTGGTTCTCGACCGTGATCACCCTCGCGTTGGTTTCAAACCCACGTTGGGCGATAATCATGTTCGAAAGTTCAACCGTCAAATCAACGTTTGACCCTTCCAAAGACCCTCCATCAATAGTGCCAATTCCGTTTTGTCCGGCCAAACCGATGGTTTCAGCGCCCGAATTGACGGAAGTCGAATAATAATTCGTACCAACCGTATTAAGACCGCCCTCATTTTCGACCGTCGCCATGGCCACTTGGGCCAAGGCAATGGTTTGACCATTGGTAAAGGTTCCGTTGATGGTTCCGGTGGAATCAAAAGCGATGCCGCTTAAAGTTCCGTCGGCATAGCCATTTTGTGTAACCGTAGCATGGCTGTCAGGAACGTAAGTGTTAACCCCGTTAATGGTCTGATAGGTACCTTCCGCATCACCCGTCAATCCGTTACGTTCACCCGTTCCAAGCTTTCCGGCAGTACCAAAATTAAGCGAGACTTGCGTAATTTCGGAGCCAATCGTCGGTATTGGCGAAACATCGGGGGCGTTAAGCGGCGGCAAATAAATATCCGGTGTTGTCTGATCTCCGGCAACAGCCCCGGCAACCCCGGCACCACCCGTCGAAGCCAAAGAACCATCCGTATTGAAGACAATCAAATCACCCGCATATTGATTTCCAACAACTCCCCGGTCGTAGCCTTGGTCAGCAGCGGCTGCAGCTCCAATTTGACCTTCCAAAATACCAGTACCACCCACTAAGGTTGCCGTGCTAACCGCCGCACCACCCGTTGTGTCAAAGGCATACCAAGCGTAAGCCGTTTGGCTGGAAGTGGCATTAATACCAGCTCCGCCGATATCGTTGACTTGGTACATCTGGATCGTGACCGTACGCGCATCGCCGTTTGAATCATAAACGGTTTCTTGGCTGGTCAAAGCCGGTGTAACAGGCGGTTGCTGTTCCCAGGCGTAAGTGCCTGTATCATCGGCTTTAACCACATCCAAATTCACGGCCCCCGTAACCAATGATTTGCCAGTCGATAAGCTATCACCCACCGTTTGGACAAATTCCCCATTCGCATTCTGGGTCAGTTGAGCCGCATAGGTCACGGCACCATTAGCCGCCCCCGATGCTGCCGTCAGTCCCGTGGGTAATATAAAAGTAGCCGCTACAGCCGGCGGTCCAGCAGCAGCAGGTGTATATTGCTGCAAAACGCCACCTGTCGCGCCATTAACTTGCTGAGCCGCATCCAAGTTTCCCGTGAAAGTCATAGTCGTTGTAGCGGCAGGCGGAATGGTCATATTCGGATTAATATTAATATTAGAAATGGCAGATGTGTCCAAATCATTCAACACATAGGCAGATTTGGTTATTTTCAATGCAGGATCACCGGCGGCTGGCGCACCCGCCGCTTCAATAGTTGTTACCGTTTGTTGAATCGCGGCCGTGTAACCCTGTATCAAGCCACCGTTGGCATCCACCAAGTTGCCGGTGCTGTCAAAGGTCAAATTGCCCGCGCGGGTCAAATAGGTATCGCTTCCCTGTTTCGAAATCAGAAAACCGTTGCCATTGATCGCCACATCGGTAGCGACTCCCGTCGAGCTGATGGTTCCTTCGGTCCAATTGGCCGTAATCGCTTGAACCCGGGTGCCCGAACCCACTTGTTCCGGATCCACGCCACCCAGTTCGCTATTGGAATCATCGCCAGTTCCGCTGGCCAGTGTCTGGCTGAAGCTATCGGCGAAGCTGACGCTGCTGGCTTTATAAGCCGTGGTGTTGCTGTTTGAAATATTGTTTCCGATCACATCCAGCCAAGTACTGTTGGCTTCCAAACCGGAAATCGCGCTGTACATATCCCGAAGACCCATTTTCTTCCTCCTAGAGTTTTTTAGGTGGGCAATCAACCCGCCTGTTTTTTCGGGCTTCCTCTAAAGAGGTCCAGCCCGGCCACCGCCACTAACTACTCCTACTTAAACGATCACCGCACTATCGATGTTTGTGAAGACATTTTCTTTCATGCTGCCTCCATCAATTGCGGTGATGACCGTTCTGTTGGGCACACTCACAATAAAAGCCTGCTTATCCATCACCAGCAGAGACTGCTTTGCGCCTTTCGAGGCCGCTTTGCTCACCGCCAGATTCATGCGGTTTAAATCGTCTGCCGAAAGATTGATGTTTCTTAAATTCAGCCTTTCCTGAGCGTGAGCCGAAAACTTTAATGATTGAGTCTTATCTACCGCGTTTTGAAGCACCGTATCAAAAGGAACCGCTTCCGCTGCCCTGCTAGCCTGCTGCTGAATCGCCTGCAGCTGACCTTGGTTCTGGACCGATTCCACCGGTTTCAAAGGCGAGTCATTAAAGCCTACTTGTTGTATCACCTCGTCTTCACCACCTTTCAAACACTCAATTTATTGAGTGTTGGACTTCAAAACGTTAACTACCGGAAATAATGCTTCCAACGTTTTGAACGTCGCTTAAAGCGTAGTTTTGACCGTTAATCTGTATCGCCGGACCATTGGCATAATAAACAATGCCAGTGACCGTACCACTGGTTAATCCAGTCGAGGAGCTTGGGTCGGTCACCGTAACCGTTTGTCCAATCAATCCCGTCACCGAATTATCCAAAACCTGAGTCATATTCGTGTTCAATTGGGTCATCTGTTCCAAGGAAGAGAATGAGGCCAATTGGGAAACAAACTGAGTCGGATCCGCCGGATCGGTTGGATCCTGATTTTTCAACTGTGTTATCAGCAATTGCAAAAAGGCTTGTTCTGAAACCAGCTGGCTGCTTGAAGAACCAACCGCTGCTGAAACAGCTGAACCAATTTGAGAATTTGAATTTCCCACACCGTTAATCGCCATTTAAATCACCATCCTTTAAGCCTTCTTAAAATACCTAACGACACTATCCCAAAAAACTTTAACCCTTTGTTACTAAAGCTCAGAACTTATAAACAATTTTAACTAAAAACACCCAAAAACCCTTATTTTTGGCTCACACCAAAAGATTTAACAAAGCATTTGAACCAGAAGGCGTAAAAATACTCAAATTATCTGGGGTTTCCACTTGTTCCGCGGATCCAGAAGGAGTCCAAGCCGATTCGCGATAACTGTTGCCTTCTTGTTGATACTGATAATACTGGGCCAAAAGATTGGAACCCCCGCCTTGAACCTGAACCTGCATCTGGTCAATTTGAAGGCCAGCCTGGCTTAACGCCGCCTTAAGATCAACCATATGCTGCTGTAAAACCTCTCTAACATCTGGGTTTGTCACTATAATCCGTGCCGAAATCGACTGATCCACCAATGCAACCTGAATGTTCACCCTACCCAGGCTTTCAGGCACCAATTGGAAGTTTAAACGCGAAACCATCTTAGCGTCAGCTGTTTGAGCGGCAACTTGTTGTGTTATTTGACTCAAAACTTGAGCACTGTCGACACTACCATTCGGGTTATTGTTTGGGACACTATTAACCGCAGTTTGAAAAGAATTACCCGTCTTATCGGTAGCCGTCGTCACGCTGGCGTTCACCGCCGCAATCAAATTTTGCAGATTTGTCGTATCCGCCGAGGTATTTTTAGTTTGATTCTCTGCAACGTTCAAATTGGCGGAACTTTCCGAGTTGTTCACCACTTGCGTCACACCTTGCGCGGTAATAGGCTGGACCGCCGGAACCGATGAAACATCGGCGATAACCGGAGCGTTAGTGCTATTAGCGTTTGAAGGCGTTTGTACCGGAATCGCGGCTTTGGCTGTTTCACCCGCCACTGTCGCGGCAAGCACATTTTGAGCCGTCATGGAAACAGGGGTTGTCACCGGTTGAGTTACCACCGGTCCTAAAGGCCCCATGGCCGCGGAAGCGCTGTTAGAAGACGGCACAGTAACCGGAACAGTCGTTTGGTTTGCGGTAACAATTTGCTGAACCGCAGGGGCAATCGAAATTACCGGAGTCGATTGATTAACGATTGTCGTGGAAACATTACCACTCGCGTTTTGCGGCTCGGAACCTACGGCTGTATTAGCATCATTATTCACCGTAGTATTCACGCCGGTTTGCACGAAAGAATTTTGAGTAGAAGTATTGATGTCATTGACAATTTGTTGAGTCGTGGAAGAAGTCGGCTGCGTTAATTGGTTTTGAACATTGGCGTTAGTTAAATTGCTAGTTTGTTGGGTATTTTGTGCCGCCAACACAATATCAGCATTTGTTTGAACGACGTTTGTAACAGGAATCGTACTTTGCACCGGCACTATTTGACTCGCTATCGGGATGCCTGATGGATTCGCGATAGAAGGATTGATGTTATTTAAGATATTATTGTTGTCAGTTGGGGCCGCGCTCACAATTGCGCTGTTAAAACGCGCTACAATTCCATTCAGAGCTTCAAGTTGTCCATCAACGAAAACCAGATCGGATTCAGATATATTTTTTTGATTGCCCGTATTGGCCGCGGATGGATCTTGAGCGTTCTGTCCCACAACAATAGTGGCCGGCGCTTGCGGGGCTTGAATGCCAATCACTGTCGCAACCGGCTGCCGGACGTCGTTCGAAGGCTGAACAGGTATAGTATTGACGACAACGGGCGCTTGAGGATTTTGGCTATTAATCGTGGGATTAATAGGCTGCGGCTGATTGTTGGCAGCCAATTGAACCAGTGTATTTTGAGCCGCACTAGTAACAACTGGCGTTGACTGAATTTGACTGTTGCCACCGGGCTGAACTAACGTGGTTTGACTTCCATTTGTCAAAGCCAACTCAGGTTGAATAGTCTCATTACCCACAGCCTCGGTTGACCGCGTTGAGTTGTCGTTAATCGGCTGGGTCTGCGTACTTTGATTACCCCTTATTACGGCTAATTCCGGCTGAATTAAGTTATTACCCGCTGACATCGATGCTTGCGGCTGTTGGTCGGCCATCGACAAAATCTGACCGTTTTGATTCTCATTTGGCAAAACCAACGCTTGGGCACCCGAAATATTTACCGTTGACGCAATCGGTTGAGGTTGATTGTCAGAAGGTTGACTGATCGTATTGGGTATCAAATTCTTCACAATAGTTATGGGTTGAGTTTGAATATTCGCCGCTTGCGCAGAGGATGACTGCTGATTGACAACAAGCTGAATGAGTTCATTTTGAGCCGTATTTACGCCAACTAATGAAGGCTGAACAACATTATTCCCTGCCAATTCAATGGATTGCGGCAAATTTGTAAAAGACTGAACCGGTAAATTTTGGTTCACATTAGTCGCCGAAATAACAGGCAGTGAAGAGGCCGCATTTTGAAGCGGTAATTGTATGTTTTCATTTTCTGAAGAATTATTCACCGGCTGTTCTTGACCCGTCAAAACATCGTTTTTATTGTCATTTGAAATCAAGTCCGAATTTGCCGAATTCACGGCCGTCACCGCGGCCGATTGAATTACGGTTCCATTGGAGGGTTGAACAGGTTGATTCAAAGCTTGCTGTAAATTATTGTTAGCGACGTCATTTTTGTGCTGAGTTAAAAAGTTACTCAGTACCGCTTGTCCCGCGCCAGCCTGAGTCAAAATTTGAACCAAATTCTGAAAGTTTTTGGCTAATTCAGGCGAATTGGTCGTCGTTACCGAAGACTGAACTTGAATATTGACCGGCGTACTCGACGGGGTCACGTTCAATTGCTGTAAAAGCTGGGTCAGTTTTTGAGTGGCCGCGTCTGTAAGATTAACTGATGGGGCCGCATTCGACGACGTACCCTGAGAAGGCGTTTGAGTAGACGAAGAAAGCTGTAAATCAAGCGTTTTAATATTGACCGAAAGATCTTCAATCTGGGCGTTTCCGTTTTGTCCGCTTTGGTTACCCGAAAAATTAAACTGAATAGACGAAAAACCCTGCGAGGAACTTTGATTATTTTGAGTCTCAGCCGATAGCGTCAAGCTAACTTGCTGATTTTGAAACATTGATTGAAACATTTGGATTAACAAAGCATCCTGCTGGTCCGGTGATAAGCTCAATGGGTTTTGATTGTTTTGCTGGTTTTTTAGGGCCGTAATCTGCGCGACTAATTGCTGGGCCTGTGAAGCACTTATGGCACCGCCGCTGGCCGTCACCAATAGATTTTGAGCCTGTGTCGGATTAAGGTTTTGAAGATTAGACGCAAGATGAATTAATTGGGCTAAAGCCATCGCCAAAGAAGCCACCGCGTTTTCAATATTGTTCAAATCCGTCGGACTTAAATTACCAGATTGGATTTTTTCACTTACCTGGACTTCGGTTACGGTGATCTGGGTGTCTGAAAAACTCGGTAAGCCTGCACTTGGAGTATTTGAATTGGTTGCGGCATTGTTGTTACCCACGGTTGCCATTGCGTTGGTTGTTGGCGAACTTTGCGCGGTTAATTGCGACAAAACATTAGCGAATGAACCAACGGACGGGTTGGAACCTTGATTAGACACGGACTGGTTTCCACCGAGCAGAGGATTCTGTTCGATTGGTTGAACCATTGAATTGAGAATATCGCTAATGCTTTTCACTTAATTCCCTTAACTCGTCGATTCCGGCTGAAATATACCGTTCGAAGACGTCGAACCCGAAATACCCACCAAGGCGCCCAACATTTGATCTATGACTTCCATCACTTGGAGCATCGCATTATAAGTAATCATCGATTGTTCGGCCTGGGCCTGAATAGTTGCGATCGGCACGCCGACATTTTGGGTAATACCGTTGACAGTGTAAGTTCCCGTGGCACCTGCCAGATTATCCTGTTGGTTATTCAATTGAGTCAGCGAAGCCGACGAACTGTCGTAATCGGTTTGATAGGTGTTTATCTGACTGGATAATTGGGTCGAAATATTTGAAACTATATTACCGATGGGTGTACTGCCGTCTTGTAACCAGAGGGCTGCGGTAAAATTCCCTGAAACATCAACAATCTGAATCGGCGTCGCGTTGACATTCGCTCCGCCACCAACATTTTTATTCGCTAATTGCAATTTTTGAGTGGTCGGAGACCAATTGGGAATAATAGTCGTCGTCGGGAATGGCGCCGTCGACAAGATAGTATTTAATGTTTCCGTGTTGTTCCAGGTTACCTGCGTTCCGTTGATCGTAAAGACCCCGTTCAAACTCGGAGTCGTTAAAAAAGCCAGGGTGTTGGGGCCCGTAACGGGAGGACCTGCGACCGAATAATTAGCGTTCAAAGATTCATTTCCATAATCAACTATCGCGTTGTTTTCAGAGAGTGTGTTATTAATCGGAACTGTACTAATTAAAACACTTTCCAAGTTGGCCCACTTAAACTTATCCCCAGCGGTTCCGACAAAAGTAAGAGGCGTGTTTGAAAATATTTCAAACTTCTTTGTAGTGGAATTAAAAACCGCATTCACTCCAGAAATTCCATTAAGTTGGCTCAATATGTAATCGATGCTTTGACCAGCCGTATAGGTAATCGTTGTTCCATTAATCGTAAAAGAACCTCCCGTAGCCGTAACGCCAATTTGGGAAGACACGGATAGAGTCGGATCCACCACGCCGGCAGCAACCGCGTTAGAACTCGTTAGATAGTTGCCCGCCAATAATGTTTGTATATTACCTAAAAATCCAGCCAACTGACCGGTCGCACTATTAGGATCTACCTCAGTTGGTAAATAAGGCACAGCGGACGATATTTCATCGCTTACCAGCGCACCACTCACCGCGATTGTCGCAGCGTTGGTACCTGTAAAAAACGAAATATTAGTACTGGTACTATTCGCGATATAACCGGCTTGAGATAAATTATTGGTCATTGTTAAAACCGAACTCGCAACTTCATTGAGCTGGTTCATGTAAGACTGAATAACAACATCGCGGGCATTTAATTCGCCACCCAAGGCGCCACCCGTTATCAACGCACTGGCATCTGCCACCGTGGTTGATCCTTGTGAGGATTGAATGGTCACATCGGATTGTGTCGTGTTGTTATAGTTAGTTGCATTTGCATTTAATATGGCGGCACCTGAAGCATCCACAAGAGAAAGATCACCCACCCAAACATTCACTGTTCCACTCGAATTAAACGTCGCCTGAAAATTGGTTAATTGGGACAGTTTGTCCAACGCATAATCACGCGCATCCAAAAGACTGTTTTGATTGGAGCCGGACGAATTTAAAATCTGTTTATTGATGCTTGAAAGCTGCTGCAATATTTGGTTGATTTGAATGACTGTTTGTCCAATTTGACCCGTAACAGTCGTCTGCAAATTTTGTAATTGAGTGTACTGACTGTTAGCCGTTTTTGCAAAATTGACGCCAGCCGCAACAACTGCATTTTGATCCGCCACATTAGCTACGGTTGCCGGTGAAGCTAGCGCGTTCCAAGCCGTCGTAAAGCTAGACAAAGCGGAACTAATCGTTGTCGAACCAGTTAAAATAGCGTTAATTTCGCTCATGACGCCGGTTCCGCTCGTTCCATAAAAAACCGAGTTAAAGCCGACCATAGAGCTTTCTTGTTGAATCTGGTTATCTAAAAACGAGCTCCGAAGGCTATTAATTGATTCTGCTGAAGCGCCCGTTCCGATAGACAACAACCCATTTATTCCCGTGAAGTTTATTGACGGATTACTAACCGAATTAACTTGCTCCAAACTATTCATCAAATAGCCTTGAGAATCAATAGAAGGCTGGGCCAAATTATTGGCGTTTACCTCTTGTTCCAGCTGTTGAAGAATCAATCCGCTGGTAATGGTGTTTAATGGTTGAAAACTATTTATCATGGTTTCCCCCTATACGACCCGGTTAACGAAGGAAGGTTTTTTGTCTTCCGGCGCAACCGCGTTCGAAAAGGATTTCTTTTTGCCACCCCGACGGATGGCCTTCATCGTAAAATTGTTATAAGCAACCGCGTTATCTAAAAGTTTTCCAGAAAGCTCATGAACCGACGCCAGTTCTTTAGCCGACACGATAAGATGGGACAGTGTGCTTTTAAAATTTTCCGAAACGTCAGCCGAGACTATTTTAGCGGCCTCTTCCAGATTCATTTTTTTCAAACCAGATATTTTCGCAAGCTTGATCAAAAGGTCTTCCCTACGGCCGATGATCGGCGTCAACGCGAATACCTGTTTTTCTTGCAGCCGTATATTTTCCGGTAGAGCGTCGACATTTCCTGCAATTAACAATTCTTTTTGGTCGCGCGCCAAAAGAGCTAAGCGGCGATAACAGGCCGCTTCTTCTTTCATACTTTCAATTAACAAGAAGAAAAGTTCACTCATCTACTTATCCTTTGGTGTCAATCACATTTGCCTCAACCAGGCTGGACGCCAGCTTGTCGATGTTCACGTTTAATTTTCCGGCCTGTTCCTGCTGAGCCAATTGTTCTACCCGCGCCAAATTTGCCTGGCTGACTTGAAGCGACTCACGTTGAATGGACTGAAAAACTTCCGCGAAGGAACTTAATGAAACCGCAGAAGCGGAATCATTTTTCGCATCAGACTGTTCTGTTTTTCCCGAACTGCTTGATCCATAGGACTGAAGAACCGACGGAATATTTTGAAAACCATCAATACGCATACTCAAACTCCTTTGATTTCTTGGTTTTCCTAACGGTCTGTAACTGAAAAACTTGAGGGGATTTTATGGAAAAGCTTAGAAATATGCCCAATTGAGAAATCGAAAGAAAATGGATTACGACAACTTAAAAAAAGTGGTTTTTTAAAGGGATTTTCAGTGCTTTTTCAGATTTTTGCTGTCTGGCTTATGCTTAAAGGCCGAAAGGCCGGTTTTCGAGGGATTTTGACTGCCAGAGCCGAAAATACGGTGTTTTTGCATGTCTTTTCGAAGATCGGTAGCCAATTGGCTACGGCAGTTATCACATAATTTTCCGCTAAACTTGCCTCCGAAGATAGGACCACCGCATTTTTCGCATTTAAGCCCTGTATCGACCTTCACTAAACGCAGGCGATTCTCCCTGACAAAACGGTAAATTTCTTTAATATCAATTCCTGTCGAGTCACAAATCTCTTGCGCGGTAGCCGTGGGACGGGCGGCAAAATAATCAAAGATTTTACGGTAGTTTTCTTCTGATTCCTTCAGACAAGCCGGACACACTTCCGTACCGCTTAAAGCGATGGCAAAAATTCGTCCGCAACGAGAACAATTTCCTAGGTTCATGAGAAGGCCTTCATGTTGGCTTCAGTCGCTTTCTTGAGCTGCTGATAGACCATATCTCCAATACCAATACCTCCCGACGTTGACAGGTCTTTTGACATGTCTTCATCTTGTAAACTTTGAAAAAATTGGGTGGCCTGGCTGTTTCCCATTAAATCAGATTTTTCGACGGAATTTCTCATTTCCGTAAGCATCATATTGATAAAAATCGATTCAAAATTCTGGGAAACTTGTTTTAATTCAGCGTCGGTGTGAGTTTTAGTTCCATCCAACCCGTTTAAAGCGCGGGCGGCGTGCAACGACATCATCTGGGCTGACCCGCTTCCAGTTGCTTGACTTAAGGCCTGTACGGCTTCCTTCGGCTGAAGTTCAAAAGCTTTCTGAAGAATAGGCAAGGAAGAGGGATCCACCGAGGTCATCGAGGGAACAGAAAAAGGCGAAATTTGAGAAATTGGATTAGTCATCAGATAAAAACCTCATAGTACTAAATAATCTCAAGATCCGCGTGTAACGCGCCTTCCGCCTTAATGGCCTGAAGAATGGAGATTAAATCCCTGGGTGTCCCGCCAACCGCGTTAACCGCATCCACCAAATCCATTAAGCTGGCTCCTTCGGGAAGAACAACCAGATTGCCTTTTTTGCCCTCGTCTGTCGTGGAAATCGTAGTGCTATTAGTCAGTTGGTCTTTACCAAAAACCGCATCCCGAGTGACTTGAGTCGTATTACGAACGACCAAGCGCAAATTGCCATGGGCGATAGCCACAGCGTCAATACGAACATCTTCTCCCAACACAACCGTTCCGGTTCGTTCGTTAACGACAACCCGATTAGCTGGTGAATCCGTGTTAACCGTGGTGTCTTCAACCGCAGCCACAAAATCAACCACATTATCCCGATAATTATAAGGTATCGTAATATCTATTTGTCCCCCATCAACCGCTTTGGCGACCTGATCGCCAAACTCTTGATTTAAAGCCTGCATAACAATGGACGCCTGTCCAAAATCCGGATGCTCCAGCAATATTGAAATCGTGTCATTATCAACATAAGTTGACGGAACTTCTCTTTCAACAAGAGCACCGTCGGGAACCCGGCCTGTAGTACTGCTGTTGTCCTGATCCAGCGGTAATTCATCCGTTCCCTCAGAATAATTACCCACAGCGATGGGTCCTTGAGCGACAGCATAAACCTGTCCATCAGCACCCTGTAAAGGCGTCATTAGCAGAAGACCTCCTTGCAAACTGCGGGCATCCCCAATAGATGAAACAGTTACGTCAATTTTGTCGCCCGACTTCAACAAAGGAGGCAATTTTGCTGTCACCATCACAGCCGCTACGTTCTGGGTACGGATTTGATCCGGTGTGATTTTGACTCCGAACTGCATCAACATATTGGTAATGCTTTGCAAAGTTGATAACACCCGTTGTGTATCACCAGACCTCTCTAAACCCGAAACCAAACCATAGCCGATCAATTGGTTGTCCCGAATACCTTTTACCTGCGCAATACTTTTAAGGCGCACCTGAGCACTTTGAACTGAAACCGCCGACAGAATTATTGTTAAAAAGATAAGGCAAGAAATGATTTTATTTTTCATTCAACCACTCCCACCCGTATTTAGAACAGACCTATCCAGCTTAAAACCCTTGTTAAAAGTCCCGGATTTGCCGTTTCAGATGCCGGTCCCGTCCCCGTCAGCTTGATATTAGCGTTGGCAATACGCAAGGACGAAATGGTATTGTCACTGCTAATATCATCCGGACGAATTTCACCCGTGACTTCAACCGTTTGTTTATCTTGATTGACTACAACATAATGCGTTCCCTCAATCATGTAATTCCCGCTGGGTAATACGGATGTAATTTTAGCTGTCATCTCTCCCGTGATAGTCGTGCTGCCGCTAGACGTGCCTTGTCCCTGATGTGACGAACTTGCACCAACGCCAATATTATTAGTCGTATTCAAAACATTTTGCCCATACCCAAGCCCTCCAATTCCCACACCGGCACCAATACCTACGCTACCCGCCTTCTGATATTGACTACCTGCCGCCTCAGTTGCATTGGTATTTTCTTGTATTAAAATTGTAATAACATCGCCTATGCGCCTAGCGCGCTTTTCCGTATAAATTGAACTAGATCCTTCAACGGGATAAAGGGAATCTGCCAATGCATACTTTGTCGGCACCCAAAAAACCGAAAAAATAAAACCAACAATTAAATATCTTTTCATACTCTTGCCTTTTTAATTGTCACATTTGATCCTGATCAATCAGAACCGTTTTTTCATCCACCACTTTCCCTTTTAAAACTTTATGGGAATCTGTATTTTCAACTCGGATTTCATCTCCCGCCTTGCCATCTTCGATCGCCCTGGCATCCACATCCAATTCAATGTTTCCGCGCCTGACAACAGCTTGAACAATACTTCCGTGAACGATTACCGGCGGATCAAAAATATCCATGTACCGCAAAACTGTTCCCGGAACCAACGGTATAGAAGCGGTGCGTCCTATAGCATAGTTTAACTGACTCAGGCTCCCGGACAAAATCTTTGATGTGGGAGTACGAATTAAAGCCACATTTTCATCGGTAAACTTATCACCTTTTTCCACTCTAGAAGTCGTCACTACCACGGGATGGTAAATTTCAATATCAACATATAAAGGCAAAACCTTATACGTACGCCCGTTTATTTCCAAGTCCGCAGTTAGAAGCACCTGCCCCTCATAAAGACCTGAAAAAGTCGGCCGAAAATCAGTTTTTATAGCGCCCGCGGGCAGCGATATCGTTTTATCTTGCCCTGATAATTTGACATCAACGTTGGCCGCGTCTTCTTTTACCTGTTGCATCACAAACTTCTTGATTTCAGGCAAAAGATCCGAAGGATGAAAATCCTGGCTTTGAGTGAGAACTTGGGAAGAATCCGCCCCCTCAAAATCAAAATCTGAAAGCGAAAAACCTTCACGGCGTAAACAAATTTTAATGTATTGTTGGGTAATGACCGCCGTATCCCCGGCTGGCGCGGCCTTGCCTATGGTCAAGCGACGAACTCTTTCTAAATCACCGTTGCCCGATCCGATCAAATCGGCAACATCACCGATACTGATATCAGGCCCAACCACCGTCGCCGTATCAGGCAAACGGATAACAAGAGGATCCGCAACGGCATAACCATAGATCATCAAACCCACAAAAAAACCTGAGATCAGTTTAGTGAAAAATTTCATGCCGCTATCAAGCTATCAGGGAAACTGCTTCATGTTGTCAATATCTTCCAACATGGTATCCGCCGTGGATACAACTTTAGAGTTCAATTCATAGCCCCGTTGCGCAACAATCAGATTAACCATTTCACTTACAGTATCCACATTTGACGCTTCCAAGGAACCTTGTTGAATACTCGAAAAACCCGTAGAAGAAGGCGTTCCGACAATTGGGTCACCCGAAGCTGCCGTTTCCTGATATAGGTTATTGCCAATATCCGTCAAGCCCGCAGGATTAACGAAGCGAGCAACCTCAATCTGACCAATTTGAGTTTGCGTTGTGCTTCCCGCAATAGTGGCCATAATTTGGCCTGTGGAAGTAATTGAAACGGCCGTTGTTTCAGCCGGGATTTGCACCGGCGGATCCATAAAATATCCATTGGCGGTTACAATATTGCCGTTAGCGTCCTGAGTAAAAGACCCATCTCTCGTATAAGCAATTTGTCCATTTGGAAGAGTGACTTGAAAAAAACTTTCGGGACCTGTAATTAAAATATCTAGCGGATTGTTTGTGTTTTGAACAGCGCCTTCGGTAAATATTCTTTGGGTCGCAACTGGTTTAACACCCTCACCAATTTCAATACCCATTGGCGCATTTGTTTCAGGAGAAGTCGGCGCACCTGATGGTTTGAGATTCACATAAAGTAAATCTTGAAAATTAACCCTCTGTGATTTGAACCCGGTTGTACTAACGTTAGCAAGATTATTTGCTATGGTATCAATGTTCAACTGTTGAGCACCCATACCCGTAGCAGCGGTATACAACGACTGCATCATAAAAGCCTCCTCGTTTTCGCGGTAAACATCTCCGCTAGTTCTCCATCGCCTCTATCGGTCAGCGATGAACAACGGCCCCCGCAACGCAGTCCGGCCGTCTAAAATTATAAAACTAAACTTTTAACGTCCCAATTTCTGACGACGCCTCGCTCATAACATGATCATAAGTTGAAACGATCCTCGAATTCAACTCATATGAGCGATAGTTGTCAATCATATTAACCATTTCCATCATCGAATTCACATTCGACTGTTCTAAAAAACCCTGTTGTACCTCAATGTCGTCTGGCGCTTTGTCAATTCTAGCCTGCGGTGATGCTTCAAATAAAGAATGTCCTACCTTTGTTAATTGGGTTTCATCCTGCGGTTTTACTATCAATAATTGATCCTGTGCTTTGCCATCTACCGTGATGTTTCCTTCATTGTCAACCGTCATTTGAGAGCCATCAATATAAATTTCGCCGTTGTGGCCTAACACCGGCAATCCATCCTTTGTGACCATACGACCGTTTGCGTCCAAACTAAAACTACCATCGCGAGTCAGAAAAGTTTTTCCGTTGGGTGCCATAACGGTAAAAAAATTCGATCCATTAACCGATAAATCCAACGGATTTTGAGTTTGGAGATGGGAACCTTGGGAAAAATCCGTTGTAACATCTTGAACGGCGACGCCCCCTCCCATCAATCCGATATTTGGTCGTAACTCGGCCGTTCCATCCAGCGTTTTAACCTGTTGATCGCTCAAGCGTGAAATGAGATAGGTTGGAAAAGCCACATCGACCGAACGATTTTGTTTGAACCCAACCGTACTCGCATTAGCTAAGTTGTTCGCAATTACGTCTTGCTGGGATAGGGTAGCGTTCATTCCGGCTGCAGCGATATATAAACCACTTGGCATGACTACCTCCTTAATTAAGCGGCGTACTACTCGTCGTGGGCTGAATCGTTGGTTGACCACTAGGCAAAGTGGATGGTTGTTGATTAACCGCCAAACCCTGTTGAACAACTGCGGTATAGGGCAAAGCCACAAAAGCAACTTCGCGAGATGGAGCACTTTCTGAATTATCCAATCCGACAGCGGTAAAACGGAAGAAGTATTTTTGGCCAACTTTTAATTTTCTCACCAAATAAGTCGGCACATTTTCAATTGGTTGAGCATTGACTTTATCAAACCTCCCACCCGAAACCTCGGAGAAGTAAATGTTATAGCCCTTTAATCCTTTTTGGGCTGGGTCACCAAAACTAACCATTTGCTCTTGACGAGCAATATCAATGACACCTTCATTTTGAACATCGCTTTGCACAACTACTGGCGCTCCAGGAGCTGCAGTTGTCCCCGCAATTACTTCTTTTGAGTACTGGCTTTCAACAGGTGGAATTGTATTGGTCATTGAAGTTACAACAAAATAATAATGAGTGTTCTTTTCCAAGCCCCTCATTTCAAAATAATTCGCACGAATAGGTCTTGAATTGATTTTAACATACCCCGTTCCGGTGGTTTTACTGAAATAAATATTGTAGCCCGCCAATGACAATGATGGCGAGCTGCTCCACTTAAGCGTGATTAAATCTCCATCAACATAAGCCGCTACATCTTCCGGAATAAAACTTTTAACTTTTCCCAAAAACGAATCGCCAAAACGCCAGCTAGCCGAAATGCGATGAGAAGAACCTAAATATTGTGGGTGGCCAATATAAGCATAATCAATTCCCCATGTATTGGAGCGATAACTAATTCCCGCCGTAAAAGTACCCGGCAAGGTCTCAAAATCACTATACCCGGTTCTTAAACCAACGTGATCTTCAAAAAACCAGGATTCAATTCCGGCGTGAAGAAGCAAATTATTAGTGCTTAAATTAGGGTCATTGAAGCTTTCAAACTCGCATGCCGCCACCAAATCATCGGTAAATTCATAACTAAAACCACCCCGAACATCCAACGGGATCAACTCGGTAGAACCTTCTTGCCAACTAATATTTGTATCCAGATCCTGGGCAAACAACCCAATATTGATTTGTTTTCCATATCGATAATTTAAGATTGGAATATGCCACAAAAAACCCATGTCTAATCCAAATCCACTAGCCTGCAAACTCGGCACGGTCGGAGAATCCACACCCAGAATTTTAGCGTTTATGCCAAACGAAATCGATTTATCAATTGCCAGAGGAGTTGCAAAGGAAAGTATGTATTGACGATCATTTTCGCTTCCATCGGTATATAAAAGTTGATTTGTACTAATGGCCCAAGCCATTTGATCGCCAAATGGTTGAACATAGGTGCCTTCAAACTCATCCTCTTGTCCATTTAATAAAACCGCGCCCATACCCGAAATTTCGGGACGCAAAACTTGAATTAACCCGGCAGGATTGTAATAAACAGCATCTCCCGAATCAGCTATCGAAACAAACGCCCCTCCCATGCCTAAAGGTCTTGCTCCAATACCCGAAATACCACCTTTGTCAAAAGCCGCTTGCGCATTAGAACAAATCAAACACAAAACCAAGAGAGTTGGTATTTTCAATCTATTCGCCATTCGGCCCTACCTTTTCACCATTGATTCGAACATCGGACATTTGCAATAAAGCCGATTCGTTTATCCGACCGGAAGCGTAGTTAGCCGCCACAAGAGCAGGGGTTACCAGCACAAGTTCATTTTTCCCATAATATACACGAGTATTGATTTCTTTGACACTTGTTCCAACTGAATTTATTGTCGTTTTTATGACTTGACTTGCCTCTTGATAAATATAGGGTACATAATCCAAATTCGATCGATAGTTAATGACAACTGTTGGATCCCCTACTATATTTTTGTCAAAGTGGGCATTCAAAACCTGATCTGGGCTTAAATTATTAAAACCTATAATAGGCATAGTTCCGGCATCCGGAACTGTCGTATTTCCATTGGCGTCAGTCGCTTCCGAAACAGAAGCAGCTGTTGTTGTTACGCCATTTGGCTCTTCCATGCCTAATAAAGTATTCAGGTTTTGTTGGGCTAAAGCCGTTAATTTTTGACGTTCTTGAATTAAAAGCAGGGACTGTTGTTGTCTTAATTCTAATAACTTTGTTGGATCTCTTTGGCCTTCGAGCCCCAATATTTCAACCGTTTGTATTGGTGTAGAGCCTATATGATTCAATTGATCCTGGACCTGAAAAGCCCATGTATAAATACCCGGAGGCAACGGCTCATAAAAATCATTTTCTCCAGCCCAGATAATTCGAGAAGGTGGAGTCCCTACGCCTCGTAAACCACGAACCAAGTTGTTATTTTGATCGTAGATAAGGACAGTCCAGTGATTGATCGTTACGTCTTCGCTTGTATCCAAATAAAATGTTGCCTTTTCTCCTTGTGACGGCGTAAAAGCCCCTGGTCGGACAAAAGCTGACACTTTAGGTGGCGGCAATTCTTCTCCTCCCCCAAACGCATAAGTAAGCCCCAAATAAAAGTCTTCGAAATCAAGCTCACTTGCACCTGAAGTCGCGATATAACTTCCGGAAGCTTGACTCACCGCTGGATTTACCGGCTGTAAATAAGCCACATCCGCTTCAAGATCTCCATTTAGCGGCCTCAAGCTTAATCCCAATGAAATGGTACCTGGATTATTCAAAGGCGTCGAATAACCTCCTCTTAAACCAACAACATCGTTAAAGAACCAAAATTCAGTACCAAAACGAATAATTTTATTATTTGAATTATCAAAGCGAGGATCAGATATTTGATCGAAATCAAGATCTGTTATATTCCGGATTTTAAATAAATAATCATTTTTGTAAGCCAATCCCAACGTAATTTGAGGGGGTATCGCAATCTGAAATCCAGGCCCAACTTGAAAACTAACCGGCTCCCCATTGGTTGGAATTATGGTCACACCATTTGAATATTGAACCTGACTCACCAAATTTTGAAGCGATAACCCAATTCTAAATTCTTCTGAATATTTGGTAATTGGTATCCGATACAAAATTCCCAAATCAACACCATATCCAACCACACCTATTCCAGAACCATTTAATTCACTTTCAATGTTCGAATCATCCTGCGGAAAATATTCAATATAATTCGAACCATCATTGGCTACCCTTTTCACATTAATACCGACTGAAAAATTGTTCACTCCCGCAAAGCGAGCAGCGTAAGACAAAACAATTTCGTTCTCTTGGAATGTCGGATTTAAAAGATAACTGCCATCAAGTTCCTGCTGCGAAGTCAAAACGGCATTACCAGAAAAATAATTGATTTGCGGATGATAGGGTCTAAAAAATGACAATGCAAGCGTGTTATCTTTTGCAATAGGAACAATAAATTGAAGCGATCCATACCAAGGAAATCCGAAACTATTCGCGAATCCAGTGGTTACACCCGCTCCAGGATTAACATTATTTTCAAAATAAACCGGAGCACTGGAAATCGAAATTTCATAAGAGGAAATTTGTGATAGCCCCGCCGGATTCCAATAGGCCGCTGAAGCATCATCCGCTACCGCTGTAAAAGCTCCACCCATACCAATCGCGCGAGGTCCAATTCCAAAAGTATTCGGATTTCCAAAAAGAGGCAGACCATTGTCCCAACTTGGAGTTTGTGCAAAAGCGATCGAAGTAATCATCAGAAAAAGGAGAAAAGAAAAAGAAATTATCAATTTGCTCAAACCATTCGAAAAACGATTTTTCAGGACTCTTAATTTCATTTACTTTTAAAACCCCTTAGTGCGCATCGCTTTATAACCCATTACTTTTTCAGTTTCTCATCGGCTCGATAAACCGAAACGAGTATTTCCGCAACCACCTGATAGAGCTCGGATGGTATTTGTTGGTTAATGCTTAACTGATCCAACGTTTCCACCAAAACCTTGTCTTCAATAACGGGAACGCCATTTTGGCGCGCAATTGTTATCAACCGCTCCGCAATAATTCCACTGCCTTTGGCAACCAGTTTTGGTGCCGCCATGGCAGATTTATCATAATTGATAGCGACCGCAGTTTTTCTACTTAGTTTTCGCCGCGGTTTGAAAGGGCTCAAGTCCTTTATCCTCTAATATTCAACTGAAAACCTGTTGGTACCTTAAACGGTTTTTTCAAGATTACAGTAGGTGCTAAAAAAGAAAAACCTTTTTTCTTCAGAGAACCCTCAAATTCTTCTATCATTTGACCGATGCCGCTTTTATCCGACATATACTTTTCGGCATAAATCTGTGCCAACACCTGATTTCCCTTTAAATAGATACTCCACTGTATCTGCCCATAAGCTCCCGTTTTGATGGAAAATACCAAATAAACAACTGGTTTCCTTTTAGATAAAAACCCGCTTTCTTCTTCCAAATACATCTCTATTTTGGCTTCTGACGTCTTATTTCCAAGGACTACGGGGAATAATGCAGCCAAATGATGGCCGTTTGAACCCGCAGGTTTTAAGTCGGCTTCCATATCCGCAAAGGGTGCCAAAAACGCAACCCTTACCTTTTCACCCATACTTATAAAATCTGGCCCGGTGGTGATTAATTTCGTTCCATCTTCCAATACCA
>Ga0206806_1054_pt1 | contig 26559 bp, 22 predicted proteins | sample Alteio_BWOrgCont_60_FD_152911 | JGI IMG/M metagenome (GOLD analysis project Ga0206806, IMG submission 152911) | Enriched cells from forest soil in Barre Woods Harvard Forest LTER site, Petersham, Massachusetts, United States -... | ecosystem: Environmental > Terrestrial > Soil > Temperate forest >... | reverse complement strand
GAGGAATACAATAAACATAAAAAAAATTACCTGCGATTACCTGAAAAACCATTTTGAAGTTACGGGTGCAGGCAGCAGCATTAACCGCATAGCAATGGTCGATTCCGGTAAATCCAGTATTGTATGTAATATATTCTGCCCTGTTTTTTATGCAGCAGATTTTAAAAAAGTATTTGCAAAGCGTGCAACCCGTCAGCCCAAGGCTGAAACTCATAAAAGTATTGGTAGTACTATAGCCGGGCTTGATGATATTTTATCAAAGGGCAATATAGCGCTTAATATAAATGCTAAACAACTGGTGTTGGAAAACTTTTTGGCACAAAACGCAAAATTATCACTGTTACTGCAGCAGGATGATTGGCGTGTGCAGCATGCTGCACTAGATTTTGGCGGCGGTAGCTTTACAGTTGATGCAGATATACGCCAGGCGGAAGGAAATTTTTTGGCAACAGCACATTGCGATATTCAAAACGCTGATGTAAGAAATGCCTTTTTCGCCTTTAATAATTTTGGACAGGATGGCATATTATACACCAACCTGCGTGGCACATTAAATACCAGCGCGGTAATTAATATGCAGATGGATAATAAAGGGGCAATTGTACCCGGCACATTACAGGGCAACGTTAACTTCTCCATTCGCAACGGGGCGCTGATAAATTATACACCCATACTGGCCATACAGGATTATGCATTTAAAAACCGAGACCTTAATAATATTGATTTTGCAGAAATAAAGAATACACTTACGGTAAAGCAAAACCAGGTGATCATTCCGCGAATGGAGATCGCATCATCTTTTATGCGTCTTTTTGTTGAAGGTGTATATGGGGTCGCAAAGTCGCCCACCGATATAAGTATACAGGTACCTTTAAGCAACCTTAATAAAAAAGACGGCGACAATAAACCCGGCAATAAAGGGCTGGATGCTAAGGTTGGGCCCAGCGTTTACCTGCGTGCAAAATCAAAAGCCGATGGTAAAATAAAAGTTGGACTGGATCTTTTCAGAAAATTCAGAAAAGGTGGTGCAGATACAACGGGCACTAAATAATGCACATATTCTCCGCCGTTACCGGTATTTTACCTGCAAAATACAATCGTACTAATTGTTTGTGAAAAGCATTAATATATAATGAGCACCAGGCGTATATGGCTGAAAATAATTTTATTTTAAGCTTTGATATACCAGCTGCTCAAACTTTGCAGCTAAATCGCCGTGGCTGTTTGGCGATTGCTGTGTCATAATAAGGCAAACCATTTTTGCTTTGGGGTCGCCCCAATAAACAGTACCAAAGTAACCACCCCATGCGAAGGACCCCGCATTACGCGGTTGGCGCGCAGCAGATTTTTCGCTGGTCAGGCCAAAACCCAAACCAAAATTGTCAACACCGTTATACAAAAAATCAAGCTGGCCGCTTAGCATTATTTGCACTGTTCGTGGGGCAAGCACCTGCACACCGTTGTATTTGCCACCATTCATTATCATCTGCAAAAACATAGCATAATCAAGTGCGGTTGATGTTAAGCCTGCACCTCCGGAGAAATAATGTTTGTTTATTATTGGGTAAGCAGGGTCAATATCCCTGAATGTTTTACCCCATGGTACAATATGGTGGTCAGCATCCTCCGTATATACGGCAGCCAGGCGGCTGGCTTTTTCAGCAGGCACATTAAAATAGGTATCCTTCATGCCTATGGGCTTGAATAACCGTTCGCTTAAAAAATCTTCCAGGTTTTTGCCGCTCATTATTTCAATTAACGCACCGGCCACATCAATACCAAGGCTATATGTCCACTTCTCGCCGGGCTGTTGTACCAGCGGCAGTTTTGCCAATACCTTCATGCTTTGCACTAAGTTTTTATCTTTAAAGCCTAGCCCTGAAAACAAGCCCGCTTTATGATAAATTGCCGCCATGCTGGGGCTGCCAATACCTGCATAATCAAGCCCGGAGGTGTGCGTTAACAAGTCACGAAAAGTTATATCGCGCTTGGCCGGTACGGTTGTGTAAGTTGTATCTGCGGTGTTGTATTTATCAAGCACAACGGGGTTTTTAAACTCCGGCATAAAGTCAGCAATGGGTTCATCAAGCGTAAATCTTCCTTCATCATATAAGGTCATTATACCGGCAGTTACAATCGCTTTTGTTTGCGAGGCAATGCGAAATAATGCATCCGCAGGCATTGACTTTTGTGTTGCAGCGTCAATAACACCATACCCCTTATATTGTACTATTTGGTTGTCCTTCACAATAATGGTAACTACGCCTTTTACCCAATCTTTTTGAATATAACCGTTTACCAGTGCGTCAATTCTTTTAAGGCGCGTATAATCAACCGAGGTATTTGCTGGCGCATGAACATCAATAACCTGTGCAAACACGACAAATTGTATAACAAAAAGCAGCACTGCAGTGAAGAGCATTTTTCTCATACAGCAAATTTTTTTGTAAGATAATAAGTAAATTAAAATAAACAGCGCAAGGTAAAAATGGGGTGCCTGTATTCTGCTGGTAGTTAGAAATTACCGGCTTTTTGCCTGCTCTTCCTTCACAGCTTCATTCTTATCTGCAATAAGTTTCAGTATCTCTTCCCGCCCCTGTTTTGTTGCAGCGCTTGTAATTAAACCCTGCGGTAAAAACTGCCATGTTTTAAGCATTTCGTCAAAAAATTCTTTCACATGCCTTTGCACCACACCGGGTTTTTCTTTATCTGCTTTCGTAAACAAAATAGTAAAAGGCACCTGCCATGTGCCAAGTTCGTTTACAAATTCCAGGTCAATTTTTTGGGGGCTGTGGCGGCTGTCAATTAATACAAAAACATTTAACAGGTTTTGCCGTTTGCGCAGGTAATCTTCAATCATTTTTGTCCAGGCCTTGCGCGTTGTTTGCGCAATTTTTGCATAGCCATATCCCGGCAGATCAACCAGGTACCATTTATCTACAGGGCCTTTTTGTTTGCCGCTCTCTATTGCAAAATGATTGATGTTTTGTGTTTTACCAGGCGAGATAGAAGTTTTTGCAAGCTTTTGATTATTGCACAGCATATTTATAAGCGACGATTTACCCACGTTGCTTCTGCCTATAAAGGCATACTCCGGCCGGTCAGGTTTTGGGCAAACATCCACTGTGGGGCTCGAAATAACATATTCCGCCTTTTTAATTAGCATGCTGCAAAGTAACGCTAAACTGCAACCAATGCAAAACCCCGCAGCCCTACAGGTTGCGGGGTTTTATAATTTATATACTATTTAAATTGGCTGGGGCACTTTTGCACCATAGCTAAATATAATACTCTGCCTTTGCATTAGTTTAACGGGCTTGCCATTATAATTACCCGGTACCCATTTAGGGCTTTTTTCCATAACACGTACAGCCTCTTCAGCTGTGCCGTAACCGGGGTCCTGCATTATTCTTATGTTTGAAATATTGCCTTCTTCATCAACTGAGAACAGCAGGTCAACCTTATATATACCAGCAGGCCCCCCCTTTTCGCTAACTACAGAAGCGTGAAGGTTATTGGCAAGAAAACTCTGCCAGCCCGCAACTCCACCCGGAAACGAGGCCGGTTTTGTGCCCAGCCTGTACCCCTCAACAGTTATTGGCCCAATGTCATCCCGTTTTATTAAATCGGGGGTAATCATAAGCTTTCCTTTTATTACCAGCGGTTTTTCCAGCGTATCGAAAGTAATGGCAGGGTCCTTTCTAATAAATGCCGGTTTCTCCGGCCGCGTTTGATTGATAGTTGACAATAATATGTTTTGCACACGTACATCATCGCTTCTTAAGCGTACGCTGTCAACCCTGCCAACTATTGTAATGGGCGGTGTTTCGGTTAGCTGAACAATATTGCCTGCGGTTGCGTACTTTTTTGTATAAATTTCAACAACGCCGTTAACTCCCTTTTGCCCGTATGCATTTGTAGCTGTTTCATCCTTAAGCACATGCACGCTTTCAATTTCACCAGGTTCAATCAGGCTCATTGCAGACCAGGGCACTTCTTCCCCATCTAGAATTATAACCGGCTTAGCGTGGGTATGTAACGAGTCGTTTTTATAATTAATAGTAATACCACTGCCATCAAGTATTATAACAGGGGCAGCCGTATCTTTTTTGGGCGAATACGTACCCAAAACCATCTCCTGCTTCACATCAATGCCTGTTGTTTGGTGATTGGCATAAGTGGCAACACCCTCCAAAATCTCATTCGCCATTTCACCAATCTTGCCATCACTGGTTAAATTTTTAAAGTCTGAAGCATTATCCAGCGTACCGCATTGCAGCAATATGGCGGGCAGGGGATTATTTTTTAAAATGGTAATGGCAGCCCGTCTTTCTTTCAAAAGTTTGTCGGTTTTAAAACCTGCTGACAGGTTTTGCAGCACTGCTGAACCAAGAAGCTTGCTTTCAGCAAAGTGGGCATTGTCACTCGATACGTAAGCACTCACGCCGCCGTTGTTATTGGTATTGCTCTTTTTATAGTCGAGATGAAGGCAAATAAAGGCAGAAGCGTTTTGAGAAGATGCAATATTTAATCTGTTCATCTCTGAGAAAGTGAAGTCGCCAGTGCGCGATAAAACAACATCTATATTGTATTTGGGAGATAAACTTTTTATTTTTTCAGCCAGTTGCAGTGTAATTTCTTTCTCCGCTTTTCCTTTAAACTGCATACCGGCATCATCTCCACCGTGTCCTGCATCTATAATTACTTTAAATGGTGCTTTGGCTTCAATCAATACCAACTTGCCTCCGGCATTTTCCTGCTTTTTTTGCAGTCTGAAAGCAAACAGCATAATTACACAGGCCAGCAAGGGCAGCACCATCAGCCTGCGTACATAACTGTAACGGGGCTTAGCAAGGTTGGTCAGCATATATAATCTTCGCTTTATTGGTGAGTATGCAAATGATTGCGCCGGTGAAAATATTTTTTGCCCGTATTGCGAGGTTAACAACATTGCTGCAAAAGCTGCCCCATCATTATTTTCAATAGCTTTTTCATCAGCAATAAATTCGTGAAGCAGGTATAATTCTTTTTGAATAAACCAATAAAAAGGGTTTATCCAGAGTATCGACAGTACCAGTTGCATTGCAAGTTTATCCCAGGTATGTTTTTGGCGTATGTGTGTAAGCTCGTGCTGCAATATCTGGCGGCCCGTGGTTTCATTCAAATCAATATCATTACGCCAGAAAAGGTTTTGAAGAAATGAAAACGGCGCCTGCGAAAGGTCTGTATTAATAAAATCAAACTCTCCCATACTTGTGGCTGAGTATCTCTTCTTAAAGGCGTATATCTTTCTTACCCGCCATATAAGAACAATAATGAAAAGGATACTTATCAACCCATAAATAGCCAGTGGCACAGTATGCCAGTCAATAAAAAAGTTGTTGCTGCCGGCGGTAATGGTTGCATCCTGCCCCTGTACATACATAACATCCATAAGGGCAATAGCTTTATTGTTATTACTGCTAATGGTAAACCAGTTTATATTTAGCAGTGGCAGTAAAATACTGGCCGCTACCGTAGCCAGCAGGTAAAACCTGTTATAATAATGAAACCTTTTATTGCGAAGTGCCAGCCTGTAATACAATAGTAATATGCCACTGCAGGCAATAACTTTTAACAGGTAAAACGCTGTCTGTTGCATAGCAATAGGTTTTTATTTGTTCTTTAATTGTTTTAGCAGTATCTCCAGGTCTTCTACACTTAGTTTATTCTCTTCAACCAAAAAAGAAACCGCTTTGGTGAATGAGCCGCCAAAATATCCTTTAACAAGCCCGTTAACGGTATTTTTAAAATACCCTTCTTTTGTAATAAGGGGTTTGTACAGGTGCATACGCCCGTATGTTTCGGTGACAACAAATTTCTTCTCCACCATTATTTTTAATAATGTAGCAACGGTATTGCTATGGGGTTTTGGGTTGGGCATAGCTTCAACAATATCTTTCAAAAAGCCTTCTTCCAGTTTCCATAAAACCTGCATTACCTGCTCTTCTGCCTTGGTTAATGTTTTCATTGTGCCTCGTTACTTTTGGATGGGTAATAAATGTATAACTAAATTCTTAGTCAAACTTAAAACTAATTTTTTAGTTGTACAACTAATTTTTTAGTTAAAGTTTTGTTTAAGAAGTTTTCATCCTGGCAGAAAATAGAAGATTAAGCTGTTTTGCTTGCTTTGCTGCGATGCAATTTTTTTGCACGCATTGGGTTAGATGTCAATACCGCTTTATGGCGGGAAGTTATGGAAGGTACTTCCTGAACGGCAAACTCATTAATGGTTTGATGATTTGCATAGGCTGCAATGCCGGTCAACACCTGTTTTGATATAACCATGGTTTTACTGCTATCGGTAAGCAATTTTAAATCTCCGGGATTAGTAATAAAGCCACATTCTATTAATACAGATGGCATAAAATTATCTGCCAGTACATATATATTTTCAGCGCGCTGCTGCAGGGTGTGGCTTATTTTAAAGTCGGCACCCAGGTCCTGCGCAATGGCCGAGCCTAACAAACGGCTTTGGTTAAAATCGGGGTTTTTGCCAGATACGTAAACCTGCATGCCTGACACATAGCTATAGCCCCTCAGTTCATTAACATGTATTGAAACATAAGCATCGGCATTTTGCTGCATGGCAAAGTTAACCCTGCTTATTGGGTTCATAAAAACATCTGTGTGCCTTGTAAGAATAACTTTTACACCATACTGTGGGGCCAAGGTTTCAATTTGTTTTGCAATGGCCAGCGTAATATTTTTTTCCTTTGCGTCTTTAAACTTTGTGCCTTCGTCATTACCGCCATGGCCGGCGTCAATAATAACGGTAAAAATTTTATTGGGCTTGGGTGTATAAGTAGCTACTTTTTTGGATGGAACGAAAAATAACACGGTAACTGTACCGGCAAGCACAACAAGTGCTGCAAGCAACAGGATAAATGGGTTTTTAATTTTTGCCTCTTTTAAGTTAAATGGGTTCATGGCTCTTTCTAAACTTTTACTTACGATAATTGTTGCTGGTAATTATGTTTTTACCAAATCTACCAAATATTTGACTAAAAAAAAACGTGAAGGTTAATTGTGAATTTATTTTTCAGCACTTTTTAACTTTAGGATTACTTTTGAGCAGAATTATTTTGTATGGCGGAGATAGTTGTTACAGTAAGCAATGCTAATATATACCAGGGTGGCAACCTTATTTTGCAGGATGTTAACTTTACCGTTGAAAAAGGTGAGTTTGTTTACCTGGTGGGCAAAACTGGGGCAGGCAAAAGCAGCCTGCTTAAAACCCTGTATGGCGAACTTACCCTTAAGGAAGGTTCTGCAACTGTGGCGGGTTACGACCTGCGCAAAATGGACTGGAAAAAAGTGCCTTACCTGCGCCGTATGATGGGCGTAATATTCCAGGATTTTCAGCTGCTTACCGACCGCAATGTACACCAAAACCTGCGCTTTGTGCTTAAAGCCACAGGGTGGAAGGATGAAAAGCTGATGGAAGAAAAAATAAATGATGTGCTTGATAAAGTGGGCCTTAGAAGCAAAGGTTTTAAAATGCCTTATGAAATGAGTGGTGGGGAGCAACAGCGCGTTGATATTGCCCGGGCGTTGCTAAACAGCCCCAAGGTTATTTTGGCAGATGAACCTACCGGCAACCTTGACCCGGAGACCAGTGATGAAATTATGCAATTGCTCTTCCAGATCTGCAAGGATTACGGTACCGCAATTATAATGGCTACCCACGATTTTATTGTAATAAACCGCTACCCAAGCCGCATGCTTACTACCGAAAGAAGCCGCGTATTTGACAGCGCCAATGAGCCGGCTAATCAAATGGCTTTTACTGCACAACCAGGTGACGAGCCGTTAAAATAATCCTGCTTTTTGTTTTATTGCGATTTTCTTCCATCCCATATCAAGAGCCTGCTTTTGGAGCAGGAGGAATTGAATGCAGCGCAACCCTGTTTCCCTCAGTATCAATAAAAACAGCCATGTGCCCGTATTCTGGCGAAATTTGAGTTTTGGGTACTACTATTTTACCCCCGGCAGCCTCTATTTTATCCAAAACGTTTTGCACATCCGGGTTTGCATTAAGGTAAATTAGCGGCCCATCGGTAGCTGAAGGTTTGTAAAAGTCTTTATTGTAGTTAAGTGCACCACCAATACCCATGGGGTTCTCCAGAGGAAATAACCGCATTTGCAGTTGCGGCATATCCATTACTATCATGGTTATGCCAAATATCTCTTCATAAAATTTTTGTGCGCGGTTAATGTCTGTGGTTGGTATTTCAAACCAGCTAATAGCATTTTTAAACATAATGGCTGTGCAATTTTGTTATTTATTAAGCGGCGTTATCTGCCTGCAATATGCCCTATCTCCAAAGGCCAATAATGCCGCCCATTAAAGTTAACGACAAAATGCTATACCCCCCATTTATGAAAATAAGCCTCCAGCTTTTAAGCTCAAAAAGGCTATGTATGGCAATGGCGCTAAACGTCCATAAGCCGGCCAAACAACCGGCAGTTAGCCCCCAGGTAAAATTGGTTTTTGCATCGTTTAAAAACATGGCAAGGTTGGCGCTCATCAACAATGAAAAAACCAGGGTAAACCCGAATATTTTTCCCTTGTTGCCTTTTTTTATTTCATCTTCGGTAAGGTTGTTGTCCTTCATCCACATATTACCAAACAACCCGGGTGAATACCAAATACCACCAACAACAAATGACGAAATGCCTGCCACCAATACGGCTAACCAGTTAATTGTGTTCATATTAATAAAGGTTTTTAGTTTCTGCAAACTAATCGTAAACTTGCTGTAACGCATTAAAACAATCGGATGAATACAGAAACCACCCCGATGAAGCCTGCGCTTTTTACGACCAAATTTTTTAAGCCGGCAGAAAAGCTTGATGATATTGGTTTTAGGGTGGTATTAATACCATTTTTTGGCATTGCCATACCCATTATTACCAAAATGATTCCGCCGGGCAGCCTTAGCAGCTGGCAGTTTAAGTTTAGCTTTCTATATACCATTTTCATGGCTTTTCTTATTTGGGAAGGTAACCGCTTTTTATTGTTTACGCTGCGTGCCTATTTTGACTGGCTGAACAAGCCTGTAAAAAAAATAATAGCACTTTTGCTGGTTATACCTTTTTATACTATACCAATAACGGTATTAATGCTTACCGGCTGGTACGGCATTTTTATGAAAGGGGTTTTAAACAAAAGCGCGATGTTTGATACCACGTTGCTTATCCTAATTTCGGTACTGTTTATTGTACATGTGTATGAAACTGTGTTTCTTGTAAAACAAACTGTAAGTGACCAGGTAAAAAAAGAACAGCTTGAAAGGTTAAAAGCGCAGGCTGAACTGGAAGCGCTTAAAAGCCAGGTAGACCCGCATTTTATATTTAACTCCCTCAACACATTGTCCTACCTTATTGAAGAGCAGCCAGTTAAAGCAAAACAATTTAACGACAGCCTTGCAGATGTTTACAGGTATATTTTACTTAATAAAAGCAAGAAATTAGTTATGCTGCAGGAAGAGATGCATTTTGTATATGATTATTTTTCTTTGCTCAAAATACGGTTTGAGGATGCCCTGCAGCTAAATACTGACATAAGCCCCGAAGAGATGAACAAATACCTGGTGCCCCCAATATCGCTGCAATCGCTGATAGAAAATGCTACCAAGCATAATGAGTTTTCAGTTTCTTCACCCATGGCTATTTGCATTAACATAAAAGATGAAGTATTGCATGTGCAAAACTTGCTGCACCGTAAAACATTACGCCGGGCATCGCTAAAAACAGGCTTACAAAACCTCGCTGAGCGTTATATGCTAACAACGGGCAAAGCATTAATAGTAACTGAAAATGAGAATAGCTTTATGGTAAGCCTCCCGCTTTTAAAAATTGTTTAACTGCTTATGAAAGTTATAATTATTGAAGACGAAAAGCCGTCGGCGGAAAAATTACAGAAAGCACTGCTTAAAACAGATGCTGCAATACAGGTACAGGCAGTGTTAAGCAGCGTTGCAGGCAGTGTTGAATGGCTAAAACAAAACCAGCAGCCCGATTTGATATTTATGGATATTGAACTCACCGATGGGCCATCATTCAATATATTTAGTAAAATAACTATTACGTGCCCTGTTATTTTTGTAACCGCTTATGACGAATATTGGCAGGAAGCCTTTGAGCATAACAGTATAGACTACCTGCTTAAGCCGCTTAAGCAGGAAAAATTGCAGGCGGCCTTGCATAAATACAACCTGCTTAAGCAGCATTTTGCAGCAAACCTGCAGCAGTTGCTTGCCTGGCAACAACCTGCCGGGGGGTATAAAAAGCGCTATTTGGTAAAACGCGGCCCGGAGTATATTGCTGTTAAAACAGGCGATATTGCCTATTGCTACGCCACGCACAAGGTAATATGCATGGTTGATGCCCAAAACCAAAAATACATTTTAGATACATCCCTGGCCGACCTTGAAAAAGATTTAGACCCTTCTGTTTTTTTTCGCATAAACAGGCAATACCTTGTTAATATCAATGCAGTAAAAAAAATTAAAGCCTTTGGCAAAGGCAAACTGCAGGTTGAGGTTGTACCTGCTGCAGGTGAAGAATTGGTAATAAGCAGCGAGAATGTAAATGCATTTAAGGAATGGATGGATAACTAATTGCAGGTTCCCCGATTGCGGATTGCAGATTTTATTATGGAGGGTAATTAACTAATTCAGGTTATGTTCAATAATATTATGCCTGTAAATCTTCAGGTGAGGTTTCCTCAATACAATCTGAAAGCTGAAATCGCCAATCTTAAATAATAAAATTCCGCCTTACAGGGCAAGATTTTTGGCAGTTGGTACAGGTTGCTTCTTTAATAATATAGTTATGCCTTCATTTTCTTATCAATTGCATGGGCCAAAAGTTCAAACACTTCACTTTCAGTTCCCTCTCCATTTATATTAACCACTTTCTCAAAACGGTCATAATAGCTGGCTACAATTGCAGTTTTCTTATAGTATTCTGCCACCCTGTTCCTAACTACATTTTCATCCCCGTCATCACTCCGGCCGCTGGTAAGACCCCTTTTCAGCAAACGCCGTACTAACTCTTCGTCATTTACCTGTAGCGCAAGTACTATAGCAATTTCAGAATTTTTCAATTTTAACAGCTTATCCAGTGCTTCTGCCTGGGCAACAGTACGCGGAAAACCGTCAAATAAAAAACCTTTTGCCGCCGGGTTTGCATCAATGGCAGAGCTAATAATACCTATAACAATTTCATCAGGTACCAGTATTCCGCGCGACATTAAAGACTCTGCCTCCAGGCCAAGAGGTGTTTTAGCCTCTCTTTCGCTGCGTAAAAGGTCACCGGTACTTAAATGTTTCAACCCATAGGCTGAAATTAGTTTTTCGCTTTGCGTACCTTTACCGCTGCCCGGGGGGCCGAACAAAATAATATTAAACATTTGCTTACTAACCTTGTGATTTGCAAATATAGGGTTACGTTTTTAAAATCTTTTAACAAAATACCCCCGTAAATAGAACATATTCATGTAAGTTTTCATAACATTAAACGTATTAATATATTAATATATAACGCGCTAATAATTGCTGCAAACAAAAAAGGAACCAACAAATGAAATTAAAATACTTAACAGGCATTGTTTTAGCAGTGCTGCTTTTTATTGAAGGATGTTATTCACAAAACGCCAACACACAAACTAATAATATGGACAGTACAAACAAAAAAAGCAATCCTGCTTACTCCCGCACCGATACTGCAAAAGTTGTTTTGAATGACGACGAATGGAAGAAGGTGCTTAATCCTGAAGTGTACAGGGTTGCCCGGCAAAAAGGCACTGAGGCACCCGGGACAAGTGCTTACGAGCATAGTAAAGAAATTGGCACCTATTACTGCGCCGTATGCGGTAATGCACTTTTTAAAAGTGATACTAAATTTGAAAGTGGTTGCGGCTGGCCCAGCTTTTACGAACCGATAAGCAAGGGGTCAATTATTTACGCCAACGACAACAGTTATGGCATGCAACGCACTGAGGTTATGTGCGGCAGGTGCAAATCGCACCTTGGCCATGTGTTCAACGACGGGCCACCACCAACAGGCCTGCGCTACTGTATAAATGGCGTGGTACTTGATTTTGAAAAGGCTAAAAAAGCAGAAGAAAAATATAACAGCGATAAAAAACCCGCTGGAAGTTAAAGTTTGGATTATGTGAGGTTGACAAGGGCTTTGTGTATACAAGGCCCTTTTTTATTATAGACTTCAATACGCAATTGCAGATAGTGCCGGAGTGGTGTTGATAAAAAACAACACCAAAAGAGGCCTAAACATGAAATGAAACTTGGTGTTTGTGCTAAAATTGAGGTTATTTGCAACGCAAATACCACTAGTAATTTTCAATACTTTTTACATGCTTCCTAAATACAAAAGAATTTTATTAAAGCTGTCGGGAGAGGCATTGCTTGGTACCGGTGAAAATAAAAGCGAGCCTTTTAATCCACCAATTATCGAGCAATATGCTAACGATATAAAAGCTGTAACCGACCTGGGAGTTCAGGTTGCTATTGTAATTGGGGGCGGAAATATTTACAGGGGGATGAACGAAGCTGAAAGCGGCATTGAAAGGGCTCATGGGGATTATATGGGAATGCTTGCAACAGTAATAAACGGCATGGCTATGCAGGCTATGCTTGAAAGGGTTGGGGTATACACCCGCCTGCAAAGCGCAATAAAAATGGAACAGGTTGCAGAACCTTACATACGGCGTAAGGCTATGCGCCACCTTGAGAAAGGCCGTGTTGTTATTTTTGGCGCAGGCACCGGCAACCCTTACTTTACCACAGATACTGCGGGATCGTTAAGGGCGATTGAAATGAAGGCGGATGTTATTTTAAAGGGCACGCGCGTGGATGGTATTTATACTGCCGACCCCGAAAAAGACCCTACAGCCACTAAATATGAAACTATCAGTTTCCAGGAGTGTATAAGCCGTAATTTAAAAGTTATGGATATGACTGCATTTACGCTTTGTATGGAAAATAAGCTGCCTATTATTGTTTTTGATATGAATAAGCCGGGCAACCTTATTGATGTTGTAGAGGGCAAACAAGTGGGAACGCTCGTAAGTTAAAACGTCATTGGGCCATTGGTCAATAAGTCATTTGGAGGGGATTTGAAGGTTTTTAAACACTTTCAAGGTCTTTTTTAATACATCACCATAACTCATTAAACAGCTATATAGCCGCCGTGGCTGGGACAGGAAATTGACTACGCTTTTTTTCGATGGGCGTTGCCCGCCCGGGTTGTGCCGTTCGGACGGACCCATCGCTGACAGATGCAGCCCTTTCAGGACGTAGATAGGTGTTATACTAAACCCACACTACTTTATAAACCATTTAAAATATTTAAGCTTGCCTTTAAACGGCGGGTATTTAATAGCAAGGTTAAACCAAACAGGTGTTTTCATAACCGGTTTTAACCGCGTAAAAGTGTCAAACGAAAACTTGCCATGGTAGGCACCCATGCCACTGTTACCAACACCGCCAAAAGGCAGGTGATGATTGGTAAAATAGACATCAGCATTATTAATGCATCCACCCCCAAATGAAACATTGTTTATCCATTGCTGTTCTTTCTCTGCACTTGAAGTAAACAGGTAAAACGCCAGCGGGTTGGCATGCTGTTTTACAGTTTGTATGGCTTCTTCAGTAGTATTAAAAGTTATTACAGGCAACAGCGGGCCAAAAATTTCTTCCTGCATTATTGCAGCGCCAGGTTTTATATTGTCTATTAAAGTAGGCTCAATAAATAATTGTTGCTTGTTGTGGGCGCCCCCATGCACGATATTGCCATCAGTAAAGTAGCTTACCAGTTTATCAAACCTCTTTTCGTTAATTATCTTACCATATTCATAACTACTGGCAGTATCATCGCCATAAAATCCCTTCATGCTTTTTATTATGCTGCTTATCAATTTATCCTTTATTGATTGGTGCACCAGCAAATAATCAGGGGCAATGCAGGTTTGGCCAACATTTAAAAACTTACCCATAGTAATTCTTTTGGCCGCTATCTCAATATTGGCGTCTGCTTCAACAATAGCCGGGCTTTTACCGCCAAGTTCTAATGTTACAGGTATTAAGTCTGCCGCAGCCATGGTGTATATGGCTTTGGCAACGGGTATGCTGCCGGTATAAAGAATATGATCAAACCTGAATGCATCCATCATCGCGGGTATTATTTCTGCGCCGTCACCCTGCACTATGCTTATATATTCCGGTGAAAAGGTTTCTGCAATAATTTTTTGCATAATAGCTGCCGTAGCTGGTGCAAATTCAGATGGCTTTATTACCACACAATTGCCCCCCGCTACAGCCCCCACCAGTGGTATTAAAGATAGTTGCAAAGGGTAATTCCACGGCGCTATTATAAGCACCACGCCTAACGGGTCGCGGTATATTTTGCTTGATGAGGGCAGGTTGGCAATATCGGTTCCAACTCGCTTCGGTTTCATCCATTTACTAAGCTTTTTCAAAGCAACACTTAATTCGGCATATACCAGGCCTGTTTCAGATATATAGGTTTCTTCGGGGCTTTTCTTTAAGTCAGCATATAAGGCGTCATTTATGGCCTGCTCATTTTGCTGTATTGTTTTTTGCAGTGCAAGCAACTGCTGACGGCGGAAATTATATGAACGGGTAACGCCGGTCTCAAAATAATTACGCATGTTTTGCAGCAATTGCGTGTACATATATGGAAATTGATTGCTTAAAGATAACGAGGTTGCAATATTTATGGCTTTCTTTCGTGTTGATTAATAAGTGTTAATGATACAATTACCGTTTTTACGCGCGACTTGCCATATAAAATTTTTTTGATTTGCCGTTGTTTAATAAATTCATCGCGTCAAAACTACTTTTATTTCACTCTCTAACATTGCAGCGTAATGAACAACAATGAGCAAAACAACAATAACTCATCCCGCAGAAAATTTCTCCGCAACACCGCTACGGCATTTGCCGGTATGTATATTGTGCCCCGCCATGTGCTTGGCCGTGGCTTTATAGCACCCAGCGATAAGCTGATGGTAGCAAGCATCGGCGCCGGCGGCAAGGGTAATGATGATATTAACCATTTTTACAAAACCGGTAAGGCCAATATTGCATTTTTGTGCGACGTGGACGATAGGTCGGCTGCAGACAGTCGTAAGCTTTTGCCAAATGCAAAATATTACAAAGATTTTCGTGAGATGCTGGAGAAAGAGGGAAAGAGCATTGATGCAGTATCTGTTTCTACGCCAGACCATACCCATGCGGTTGCCGCAATGGCTGCCATGCAGTTGGGCAAGCACGTTTATGTGCAAAAACCCATGTCCCACGATATTTATGAAGCCCGCAAGATGACTGAGGCTGCAAGAAAATATAAAATAGTTAGTCAAATGGGTAACCAGGGAGCAAGCGGTGATGGCGTAAGGCAATTGGTTGACTGGTATCGCGCCGGCATAATTGGAGATGTTACCGAAGTTTGGTGCTATACTGACAGACCGGTTTGGCCACAAGGCGTTTTAAGGCCAACAACGTCTTCGCCTATACCTGCAGAGCTTGATTTTGACCTGTGGCTGGGTACAGCACCTAAAAAGGAATATTTTGACGGCCTGCTGCCTTTTAACTGGCGTGGCTGGTGGGATTATGGTACCGGTGCGCTTGGCGATATGGGTTGCCATATTATTGCGCCGCCGTTCCAGGTGCTGGAGTTGGGTTACCCTATTTCAGCAGAAAGCAGCGTATCAACCCGTTATGTAGAGAATTGGAAATCTCAGTACGCACCTGATAGTGGTCCTACATCATCATACACAACATTAGTTTTTAAACAAAAAGATGGTAAACCCAACTTGAAGTTTCACTGGATGGATGGAGGTATTCAGCCCGAAAGGCCGGAAGAACTGGGTGCCAATGAAATGATGGGTGATGGTGGCAACGGCGTAATATTTGTGGGTACCAAGGGCAAAATGATGTGCGGCACTTATGGTGTTAACCCGCAACTGCTGCCTACATCCAAAACAAAAGAAACAAAAGTGCCGCAAACCATTGACCGTGTACCGGGCAGTGCAGAAGGCCATTACAGGGCATGGATTGAGGCCTGTATTGCCGGTTATGGCAGTAAAGAGGCTAACAACCTTAGCAGCCGTTTTGACCTGGCAGGTCCTTTAGCGGAAACAGTGCTGATGGGCAACCTTGCCATACGCAGCGCCGATATACAAAAAACCGACAGCAAGGGCAGGGTTAGTTACCCTGGCCGCCATATTAAACTGCTGTGGGATGGAGATAACATGAAAATTACCAATTTTGATGATGCCAACCAGTTTGTAAAACGTACTTACAGGGATGGCTGGAGCCTGGGAGTGTAGGTTGATTGCAGATTGGTTGATTGCGGATTGCAGATTGGATGGAAGCCTATGATTACTGAGAGGTATGGAACACAGACAATCAAGATCTTCAGGATAAATACGATTACTGTTAAAGCAATAAAAAGGCTGAACCGGTTTGGTTCAGCCTTTACTCTTAATAGCCATTCCATTTTCAGCGTAAGGTAACCGTGCCAGGCTTAGCTTCATTGCTGGCCTGTGCCGGGGCCTGTGTTGTGTGTGCGGTATTGGCTTTTAAATGCTGTAGCGGGCAATAGTGGGCTACATGCAGGCCCACACCGGCTGACAGTAAAATGCCTGATGAAATGATGGCAATTTTTGTTTTCATTTTTTTTGTGTTTGAAATGATACCACAATTGGTTGGTTCAAATGTAGGGCAGGTGATAAGCCATTGAAAGCTATATAACAGTGAACAGGACAAATAGAAAGTTGAAATGGCAAATGAAACTGTGATGACGATTCGTTAACCGGCCAGCCACGCCAAAAAATGATTTGCCTTTATTTTACTAACTGTAATTTTTTCAGTGAATGATGTGTTTAAGTTTAGCAGCAGCTTTCTGCCAAAATATTTTGACACATCTTTTATTGCTCTTTTTTGTACAAGATATTGCCGGTTAACCCGGTAAAAATTGTTGCCGGCGATGCTTTCCACTTCTTCCAGCGTTTCGTTAATATAATATTGCTCTTTGGCAAAAGTTACCAGGTGTGTAATATTATTATGCAGGTAAAACAATGCTATATCTTCAAGCTTTACAGGCAGTATTTTGTCCTTATAAAAAACAAGTATAGCCGCCTGTTTTTTTATTGCTACCAGCTTATCTTCAAATCCAGCGTAAGAGTCTACAGCTTTTGTAAACCTGTTTTTTAATTGCTTAAATTTTAAAAGCGCTTCAGCAACTGTTTTTTGGGTGAATGGTTTTAAAATATAACCGATACCTGCTGCTTTAAAGGCTTGCAAAGCATATTTGTCATAAGCTGTGCAAAAAATTACCGGGGTATCGTTACGCAGCGTATCAAATATTTTAAAGCTTAATCCATCACCTAACTGTATATCACTAAAAATCAGGTCAGGCCCGTCATTTTCATCAAACCATGCAAGAGCCTCTTTGCCTGAAGACAATACTGCAATAATTTCGGCGTCCGGCTCAACTTTTATAATAGTATTGGCCAAATCGCTTGCGGTATGGGGTTCGTCTTCTATTATTACTATTTTCATTCCAATACATTAATACTTACTGCAAATGTTTTGTCGTCTTTCTTAACAGCTATGTTTGTGCCGTTTAGCAATTTATAGCGTTCATCAAGGTTAGCAAGCCCGGTGCCGGCTTCATTCTCAACAGCGGCATTAGGTTGCAGGTTATTGGCAACGGTTATTACTTCACTCTTATAAACAATATCAATAAATAGTGGCGCGGCAGTAGTTAGTGTATTATGTTTCACCGCATTTTCAGCCAAAATTTGTAATGAAAATATTGGCAGGTATTTAGTTCTCTGTACTTCAGCAGGCACGTTTATATTAAACTGCAGTGCCTCTCCAAAGCGTATTTTTTGCATCTCCAAATAATCAGTGCAAAGTTTTACTTCATCGGCCACCTTAACGGTATTTACATGCCCGGATGAAATGGAATACCGCAAAAAATCTGATAGTTTAACAAGGTATTCCTCAGCACCTGCGGGTGAGTTTTTAATAAGTGCCTTTAATGTACTTAAAGAGTTAAATAAAAAATGAGGCTGTATCTGGTGCTTTAATTGTTGGTTGGCAGCCTCCATATTTTTAATACGCAATTGCATATTCTCACTTTCAACAACTACATTCTTTTCCTTTACCATTACCAAGTCTGCTAAAATTAATATAGCAGTGTTTATGCTAAAAAAAACCACCAGGTGAAAATGAAGCGCCATACCCTGCTTACCCATATTACTATGCAACGAGCCAAACATGTGCTGTACAATTAACACACTTAATACTACGCACAGCAAGCAGCTTAAAATATACCTTGTTGTACTGCTTTGGCCCTTCTTATTTTTTAATAAAAAAACAAGTACAATATTTATTGCCCACATAACCAAAACCAAAGCAAATATCCATAATAAAGCTACCGGGTAGGCACCAAACTTGTAACGGCTAACAATAAATAAAGGCGTTACTACAAGTGCGCTGATGATTGGCGAGGTGTATAATGCCACCAGGCAAAGCTTTTTTATAGTTGTGTCTTTTATCACTAAGGGTAAGTTACATGTAATTAAGGCAGGTGCAAAATTGCGCCACCTGATTTAGTCACCGGTTTTTAAAATATTGATGCGGGCAAAATGGTAGCCGAAATGGACAATATAGGTGTGATGGCGCTATACCAAACCATACTTAACTGCAAATGCAATTACTTCAGCCATATTTTTTGCCTTTAACTTACGAAGAATGTTTTTACGGTGCGATTCTACTGTTAAATAGCTAAGGCTCCGTTTATCCGCAATGGCCTTGGTGCTGTCGCCACCGGCGATTAGTTTAATAATTGCCACTTCCGTTTTGGTAAGCTTGTGCTGGCTTATAAATTCTGTGCCCGGCTGCGGCGCATTTATTTCAGTTTGTTGTGCAGGGTAGTTGCTGATAAAAACATTTTCGCCCGCTACTACCTTGTAAAGAGCATCTTTTAGTTCTTTGGCACTTATGTTTTTGTGTACAAAACCGTTAATGCCATTTTTTTGTATAAATGTTTTTATTGACGCATCATAATGCATACTTATAAAAATTATTTTTATGCCGGGCTTATTTTTCTTTATAAGTGCCGCAGTTTCAAGCCCGTCTAAAAAAGGCATGTTTATATCGAGCAAAATAATGTCTGGCGATAGCCGGTTAAGCACCTGCATCAGCAACTTGCCATTATCTACTGAAGCCAATACTTCAAACCCGGGTGTGCTGTTAATAATCTGCTCCACGCCGTCAGCAAATAGTTTATGATCATCTGCAACTATAACTTTTACCGGTTTTAAAAAGGTTGGCTGCATAAACTTATAATGGTATGTGCACAATGGTTGTAGTGCCGTTGCTGTTACTGTCAACATTAATATAGCCTTTCAAAAATTCAACACGACCGGCAATGTTTCTAAGGCCTATACCATTGTTTTGCTGCCCTGTTTCGAAACCAATACCGTCATCTTCGCACATTACCTGCACTGCGTTTTCTTCAATCAGCAATTGCACCGACGCCTCAGAAGCCATGGAATGCTTAATAATATTCGCGAGCAGTTCGTTGATGATCCTGTATATGGTAATGGCAAAAACCTCGGGCAATTTTTTCTCATCCCCATCTGTAATTAATGTAAAATTTACTTTGCTTACGGCATTCAGCTCGTTTACGCGCTGTTCCAATATTTTAAAAATACCTGCTGCCTTAAAATCTTTAGGCAAAAGGTTATGCGCAATTGTACGTATATCATCTACTGCCCTGCTGCTTAAAAACAGGCCCCTTTTATAGTAGCCTTCCATTTCAGTGTTACCCCGGGTATTTTCGGGCACATTGCTTATGTGCAAGGCTAATGCACTAAGGGTGGCACCTACATCATCATGCAGGTCTTCGGCAATCCTTTTTCGTTCATCCTCCTGGGCACCTACAATTTTATCAATTAGTGTTGCCTGGTATGTGTTTATTTGTGTAAGCAGTATTTCTTTTTCTTTTTTAAACAGGTTATAGCGATAGATTATACCAAAAAACACTACTAAAGTTTCAATTATCAGGCCTGTTTGCAAATCATTGGGATGTTTAAGCTCAGATGCTGCAACATCATTTACGCCTAAATAGATCAATACAAACTCCAGCATACCCCAAAACAGGCATAGTATCGCGGCTATATAAAACCAGGCTGGTTTATAACCCTGTATTACCTTTTCAATTGCGCTGGCAAAAACAAAACATAATTGTGCTACAGCCAGGCATGCAAGTAGTTTTTGGTAAATAGCAGTAACCACACTTGTTTCAGGGGATATAAGAAAGTACACGCAATAAAATATGGTAGCACCAACACAGCAGTAATTAACTATATCAACAAAAATTTTTATTTTACTATTGCTGTATTTCTGGTTTAAAAAAAGCTGCATTACGTATGCAAGTAAAAAAATACCACAACACGGTATTATGTATCTTACCAGCGTTATTTTGTCGCTGGTACCCTGGTAAAAATATTGCCTGTCAAGCCCCTGGGTTAAGAAAATTTCATACAGTATGCATACAATGTATACTGCATATAAAAAATGTAATTTTTCATTCAGAAAAATACCCAGGAAAATATTTAACAACATAGCAGTAAGCATAATGCCTGCAATAAGGCCGTTTACCATGTAAAACCGTTCCTCCTTGTCTTTAAATGCGTTGGTATTGGATAGCTCTGGAGCGAAATAAGGGTTATGCCCGTTGTGAATATTTATAAAGAGCAGAACAGTAACGGTTTGGCCCCGCTTAACAAACAAAGGAAAAACATTATCGTAATACTTATATGGCTTTACATCAAAAGGATATGCGTAACCACTTTTACCCGAATAGGTAAAGACATTACCGCTTTTTGTGTAAGCAATTACGCTGTATAGTTGTGGATGATTTAGCTGGTAATAAAAGGTTTCGTCCTGTGCAAGATTGTTTTGCACGGTAAGCAGCAGCCAATAATATTTTGACGGGCTTTGCAGATCGTTATAAGTTGTTGATGGAAAAAATCTTGCAAAATCTTGCCTGTTTATACTGTCGTAAACAAAGCGGGGTGTGAGCAATTTATTGGTTTCATAAATGTATAGATGGCTTGTTAGAGTGCCAGCGTTTTTAGAATTAATAAAAAATGTGTCTCTAACCGGTTGAGCACATAAATTAACTGGTAACAAACCTATTGCCACACACACAATAATACCTGTAAGCAGGCTGTTATAAATTGCTTTTTTAAACCACATGTATTTGCCTGAGGGTTTAAGCTATACTTGCAATATTAAACACATTGTAAGATATTAATATATACCTGTAAACAGGTATGCCTTAATAAGTGAAAGCTATTATATTTTTACGGTAACATTGTTTTAACACCCAGACCCTTTTTTTGGTCCTAAACCTTAAATAAAAACCTTTGCTAAAGAGCTTACAGGCAAAGGTTTTTATACTTATTCCGGAAGTGTTAGTCAAAAACTGGCTTTGCGGCTAAACCAGTGCTGCGGAGCTAAAAAAGAGAACCCCGGCAAGACTACCGGGGTTTTTTCAACCCTAAACCCTTAAAAAGCGCAATATACAAAAAATTTCCCCGGTATTATTGTACCTTTTATCAAAATTTATTTTTGCAGTTTTTACAATTGCCGCATGCTGGCGATGGAAATGCGATACAATACTGTTAATCATAGCACTATATATAGCTGCATTGTTAATTGCAGGGGCATGGCAGCTTTACTTTTATAAAATGCAATTGTGTATGTTTTTACCAGGCGATAACAAAAAAATTTTGGGCATAGCAGCGTTTATGTGTGTTTGTACAACATTTGTGGCCGCACAAGAAGCTTCTGTACAGCAAAAAGGATATTATTCCAGCGATTTTATTATTGACGGCATACCCCGCAATATTACTTTTTACATACCGGCAGGTTTTGGCAAAAATGATACATACCCTTTGGTGCTTATGCTGCATGCTGAAAGTGAAACGGGTAAAGTTGTTATAAAAAAATATGGAGATGATCTTGAAAAGCTTGCAGATTCAGCTGCCGCTATCATAGTTTTTCCCGATGCTGTACATGGCCACTGGAATACGAAAATAGGCAACCAGGCGGCGACCGACACTGTTAATGACGCCGGCTTTGCCAACATAATGATTGATTATTTTGTACAGCAATACAAGGCCGATCCAAACAGAATATTTGCTGAAGGCTTTAACAGTGGTGGCCAAATGGCATTGAGGTTAGGTTGCGATATACCTAAAAAAATAGCCGCCACTGCACCCTTTACACCTTCTGCTGATGATATGCAGAGGAGTTGCCTGCAAAAGGTTGCTGTTTTTAATGGAGATAAATACATGAAACAGCCCGGCAGAAAATTAAGCTACGATGCACTTAGCGACGCATTTAATTTTTTGTTGCAACACCCGAAAACCAAGCAATAGTATGTGCGTGAACATTAGCCGGCGTTAAAATATTCGGGCACCCGCCCGTTGCGTTGCATGATTCGCCCAGGGCAGATGGCTGTGCATTTTACCTTTTACTGCAATAATTTATTCATGCAATGCCACAGCAAGTAAATACCAGGTAGCATGGGGAAGCCACTGTTCGCACCAGCGCCAATCATAGTCTTTACCCGTTACAGTATATGGTACGTTGAGGTCAATACTATGTTCATCATCCAAACCAGATGTTACGCCGTTGATGATTCCGCCCGGGGCATTTGTGTATTCAAACGTACCAAAAAAGCCATACACAGGGTTGTTATGCCCGGTGCCCTGCAGCATACTGGCATCAAAAGGGTTTAGGCCAAGTATCCAGTTAAGCTGGTTAATTGCAAATGTTTCCAGTGAATCATGAAATGCCTTATCATCTGTAAACAACGGCGCGGCTAACCTTGCTTCGGAGGCTATTGAACCTAATCTTGCGTTTTCGCCCTGCCACCATGGAGCGGCCTCGCTTTCATGCGGAAAAAAGAACGAAGTATGCCTGTTGCCCGCTGTATCCTGCACCAGTTGCCTGCTGTAACCAAAAGGGTTATTTACTTCGCCGGTTACCCGCAATTCAAATTCAAGCGAGCGTTTTATAGCTTTTTTTATTTCCACTTGCATACCGGCATCTGCAATGGGATAATAATACAATAAACTCACTGCCGGCAAGCCCGCATCAGACGGGTGAAAGAAAGGCCTGTCTTTATCATCAGCGCGCCAAAAATCAACATAATTGCCCCATTTGCCAAGCCTTGCCAGTAACTGGCTTGCCCTTTTATGTGCGGCCTGGCTGTACACGGCTTTCCCGGTTGCTTTAAACAATTCTGTTGCTGCACTTAGTGCACAATAATCATCCAGTATATTTTCTTTTCCGTCATTCGTCATGCCCACATTGTTTGCCTCCAAAAAAGCAAATGCCCTTTCCGCGGCCGCTAAATATTCAGCGTTGGTGTAATCGCCTGATGTATCATAGGTAGACGCTAAGGCCAATGCCGCAATCGCCATTCCGCCGCCGCTGCGGTAACTGCATTCGTAACTGCGCGAGGTGGTATCATTACTGCTTCCACCAAACGTTTCATTTTTTGTTTTCTTTATTGTATAGCCTTTGCTTTCCATACCAATGGCCCTGTCTTTTGCCATTTTGCCGGGGCCGGGCGCTCCTACGCTGCGGTAAAAGCTGCCGCCGGGTGCCTGCATACGGCACAAATAGTCAGCACCATACATTGCTTCATCAAGCAACCGCCTGTTATACTGCCTAAAGTCTGTCGCGGGCTTTTTTACCAGCAGGCTATATGTTTTCAACAAGCTCCAAACAGTTAGTGAAACCTGTTGCGGGTTAAAATAAGAGGAAAAGCTGAGATGGGAAAGATGCTTACCGTAGTCGCCCGTAGCATCATACCAACCGCCATGTGCATCAACAAAGCCTTGCGATCTGCCCGCAAAAGGTGAATTGCGGTCGGCTTTATCTAAAAGGCCGGAGCTTCTCTGGCCTTTAAAGTAGTAGATCACATCACTTATAGTTGCGCTTTCCAGTACATTTTTACCAATTTTAAACGGGTAAGATGTTACTATTTTGCCAGGAACAGAAACCTGTACAGTATAAGTACCAGGCGATGTAACGGAAGTAAAATCAATTGTCCAAAAGAGAAAATCTTTCCATTTATCTACAGGCCCACTATAAACTGCCTTGCCTTTATACACTACCGTACCATCTTCTGTGTTTATAATACTGAATTGGGCATCCTGCAATTTTGCGTCAGCCACAATAATGGCCTGTTTGGCTTTATCAAACTCATAACCAACCTGGTTGGTAACTACTTTTATTTTTTGCGCAAACAGGAATGATGGTATAAGCAGCAGGCAGCAAAAAGCCCTTATTGGTTTTGGCATGTTATAGAAAATTGGAACGGTAAGATAAGCAAAAACGTGAGACGGGAAACGACAAACGTGAGACCGGGTGATGTATTAATATTATGAATTAAGCCTTAGTGTCATCCCTTATATACTATACTGAAACTTAAATTCGAAGCTCCTTACGTTTCACGATTGACGATTCACGGTAATTCACGATCAATCCATTAATCCCTCATCGCAATACCATCTGCCTGTCAGCATCAAGTCTTAGTAATATAAAAATAAGCACAGTAAAGGTAAGCAGCGATGAACCACCGTAGCTTATAAAGGGTAATGCTATGCCTATGCTGGGGAATAGCCCTATAGTCATACAAATATTTACGGCAATATGAAAAAACATAATACTTGCCACGCAATAAGCATATACCCTGCTAAAAGTACTTCGCTGCCGCTCGGCCATCCATACTATGCGCAGCAACAAAGTAACGTAAACGCCCAGAAAAACAATGCAGCCGGTAAAACCAAATGCCTCACCCAGGGAGGTAAAAATAAAATCCGTATTTTGCTCTGGTACATATTTGCCACGGGTTTGGGTGCCCTTTAAAAACCCTTTGCCTAAAACCCCACCCGAGCCAATGGCAATTTTACTTTGCCTAACATTATAATCGTCAGTTTGGTGGGGTGCTTTGGTACCTAACCCCTTTTTATAAGCAGCATTATCTTCACAATTATATTCTTTACCAAACGCCATATAAATACGCTGGCTTTGGTAACACTCAAAAACATTATTAAAAATATACGGCACGGCAAACCGCTGAATACCAACACAAACACCCCAAATAGAAGCCAATACAACTAAAATCATCCTGTTGCGCTTAATTTGAAAGCGCATAATATAACCAACGATGCCTGCAATAACTGTTAGTATACCTGCCAACCAGTTTTTTTCAACCAGTAACGTGGCAATTACCAAAACTGCAAACGAAAAACCAATTACCAGCACTTTTGGTGGCAAGCCTTCGCGATACATGGCAATAAAAAAGCAGGTGTACACAAGGGCCAGCCCGGTTTCGTGCTGCAATCTTGACAGAACTGCGGGAAATAGCGCAATGCATGCAGCGATAATTTGCGACCTTGTTTTACTAAAATCCATGTCCTGCAGTGAAATATATTTTGCAAGCGCCAGCGCTGTAAAAATTTTGCAAAGCTCAGCAGGCTGCAGGTTAAAGCCGCCACCAAGCGGTATCCAGCTTTTGCTGCCATTTACACTGCGCCCAATTACAAAAGTTGCCAGCATAAGCCCTATGCCAAAAACGTAAAAAAGATTAGCGAAGGCTGTATACAATTTGCTGTCACTAAGCAGGATAAATGTTGCAAGAATAACACAAATACCAGCGAACATCAGCTGCTTGCTGTAACTTGTTTTACCACTTAAAAATGAGGTAACCCAGTTAACATCCGGCTTATACTCAACCATAAAAATGCAAAGTATACCTATACACACCAATACTGCATAAAGAAAAACCACAAACCAGTCAACACCTTTTGATATGGGTTTATTTTGAATCATAGTTATGCCCTGGTTGTTTTAGAAGGTTTGGCTTTCTTATTATCGGTTGATAAGACCATATCTGACCCAGCAACTGCCTTTTGGTTTTTTGGTGCTGGCTTGCTTACCGGTTTTTTAACATCCGTCGCCGTTACTTTTGGGTTCTTGTTAAAGTAAGCAACCCTTGTAGCGAGACTGTCTTTGCTTTTCTGCATTTTTATATGCATCAGGCTATCCTGCCTTACCTTCCGTGCAGAATCCTGCGACTGCATCTCCCTTACCATGTAAACGGGTATAAGGTTTTTATTGGCCATTTCTTCCAGCAATGCTTTCCTGTCGGGCTCGGGTATGCTGTCTTTCAAATATTTTTCAACCAGCAAGCTTGCAATAGGTGCAGCCGCCTGGGCCCCCTTTCCGGCGTTTTCGCACATTACTGCTATAGCTATCACGGGCTTACCCCGTGGCGCAAAAGCCCCGAAGAACGAGTGGTCCGGCAGTTTTACGCCGTTAAGGGCATTTTCAACCGTGCCCGTTTTTCCACATACCACAATACCCGGTA
>Ga0206806_1053_pt1 | contig 27109 bp, 19 predicted proteins | sample Alteio_BWOrgCont_60_FD_152911 | JGI IMG/M metagenome (GOLD analysis project Ga0206806, IMG submission 152911) | Enriched cells from forest soil in Barre Woods Harvard Forest LTER site, Petersham, Massachusetts, United States -... | ecosystem: Environmental > Terrestrial > Soil > Temperate forest >... | reverse complement strand
TTTAAGGCATTCAAGAATGCTTAACTTTGCATCATCAACTTATCGATAAAGATTTATGGCTGAAGTAGGTGCGCGGAAGTGGATCATAACGATTACGGTAATCATAGCTTCCTTACTAGAACTTATTGACGTAACTATTGTTAACGTGTCCTTGCCCCAGATCATGGGTAACCTGGGCGCTTCACTGGATGATATTGGTTGGATAGTAACTTCGTATGCCGTTGCCAACGTTATCATACTACCGATGTCGGGCTGGCTCGGTCAGCAATTTGGCAGAAAGACCTATTACCTGGCATCTATCATCTTATTCGTTACTGCTTCATTCTTTTGCGGCCATGCACATAGCTTAACCGAATTAGTGGTGTTCCGTATTATACAAGGCTTAGCAGGTGGAGGATTGCTATCTCCTTCACAAGCTATTTTGCTCGAAACCTGGCCCCGTGAGGAAATGGGAATGGCTACGGCTCTTTTTGGATTAGGCGCGGTATTTGGTCCTACAGTTGGCCCTACCATTGGCGGCTTTATAACCGATCACTTTTCATGGCCCTGGATATTTTATGTTAACCTGCCTGTAGGAGCAATAGCAACCTTTCTGGCTATTACCTTTATTAAACCGGATGGCAAACGAGAGCGATCATCAAGCATTGACTGGTGGGGTATTTTGCTGCTGGTTATAATGGTGGGCAGCACACAGGTTGTGCTGGAACGGGGCGATAGAGAAGATTGGTTTCATTCCACCTTTATCGCACTTTTAGTGGTAACTGCTGTAGTAGGATTATTCGCATTTATCATAAGAGAACTTAATGTGGAGAACCCAGTCGTTAACTTTAAGATCATGCGGCACCGCAGTTTCTCTATAGGAATGTTCACTTCGTTTATGCTTGGCTTTGCCATGTACGTATCGGTGTTTGTGTTTCCTATATTTTGCCAGAGCCTGCTTGGTTTTTCTGCATTGCAAACAGGTGAGTTGTTATTCCCGGGTGGTATTGCAACCATTTGCATGATGCCTTTTGTTGGCACCATGTTAAAAAAGGGCTTCCCGGCGCAAATACTTTCGACGGTGGGTATGTTATTGTTCTTCGTCTTTTCTTATTTAATGGCGAATTCAAATTTATTTTCCGGAACGGGTAACTTTTTCTGGCCGCTTATTATTCGGGGTATAGGTATGTCATTGCTTTTTGTTCCACTTACCACGCTTGCCGTACAAGATCTGCACGGAAAGGAGATGGGTCAGGGAACGGGGTTAAATAATATGATGCGCCAGTTGGGAGGATCATTTGGGGTGGCAATAAGCACGGTAATATTAAACGACCGCATTGCCTTGCACCGCAATGTGCTTACAGAATACGCCAACCCATACAACCAGCAGTATACAGACAGGCTTAATATGCTTGCCCACAGTTTTATGGCTAAAGGGTATGGAGCTATAGAGGCAAATAAGATGGCCCTGGGCGCTATAAACGGACAAATAACCAAGCAGGTGCTTTTGCTTTCGTATAACGATGTTTATTTATTTGTAGGAGCATTCATGGTATGTTGTATACCTTTCCTATACCTGCAAAAGTTTAAAAAGAACGTTACCCTGCCGACTGACGCGCACTAGAAAAAAGCAGTTTCTATTTGTTGTTTTCGTAACCAAACATGATCACGGCACAGCCTGAAGCACCGGCATTACCAGTATTTGGCGGAATTTCATAATCTACAAAAAACCTGCCGCTTTTACTCACCGCATCAATAAAACCAATGCGCCGCGCTGCGTCGCCAAGTGTGTAGAATTCTTTTCTCTTTTTATGGGTATTATCCTGGTCGCTCACCACAACAGTGGTTCCCTGTGGCATAGCTGATATATCTATTATTATGCGATACCTTTCCCCGGTAAAAGCAGGTATGTTTATTTCCTTTTCCTGGGCCGATGTTCTTAACGGGATGTGCAGTGCATTTACTCCGCCATACAGGAACGGCCTTATGTATTTTTTACAACTATCGCTCATCCCTTTTATATTGCAGGCTAAAACCTCAACGTGAATTGCCGGCGCAGGTGGTGGCGGTGGTTTTACACTATCATGCCTTATGGGCTTTGGTGCAACCTTTACTACCGTATCTTTTTTAGGTTTCGGAGCCGTTAACCTGTTAATGGCTGCAAGTTGCTGCCTGGGATATTGCCTGCTGGGTTTTAATTGCAGCGCCGCATTATACTGGCTTTTCGCTACAGGATAATCTTTGCTGTTAAATGCCGCGTCGGCTAATTTAATTACCGAGTCATACTGCACATCTGTTTTGGGCTTTACATTTTGCAACGCTTTCTTTTGGTCAGCAAGTGCCTTATCGATCAGTGCCATTTGATCTTTAGGATACCTGCGGTTAGGCAACATAATAGAAGCCTGACTGTACAATGGCCTGGCCTTGCCGTAATCTTTTCTATTATAAGCTGCATCGGCTAATTTAATTACCGAATCGTATTGGTTTTCCAAAGCCTTCTTGGCAGCCAGAGCCTGGGCATTTTTTTCATCTTCCAGCTTTTGGGCTTCCAATGCTTTTTCTATAGCGGCAAGCTGATCTTTAGGGTACTGTTCATTGGGCTTTAATTTAAGCGCCGCCGTATAATTGGTTTTTGCCTCGGTGTATGTTTTCTTTTGAAACTCGGCATCAGCCATGCCTATAAGCTTTTTATACTGCGCATCCAAAGCTCTTTTGGCTTCCAGTATCTTATCGAGCATATTTTGTATGGATTCGGTATACTGCGCATCGAAAGTAAAATCGCCGTTATGAAACTTGGGATCATAGCCTATTTTAGCAACAGGCTGTTGCAGTATCTCGTCAACATTGGTGCCCTCTATCTCCGGAAAGATATCTACCTCTTCAATAGTAAAAGGACTGAATCCATATTTGCCTCTTTCAGGTGGTACGCCCTTGGTTGAGAAATTAATTCGCTTTGTTATATAACCGCCTTTAGAGAATGTAAGCACATAATCCTTTTCAGGCGAAAGCTGAAAATCGAATTTACCATCACTCGAATTTATCGAATTAGCAACCGAGTTTCCATCGTATACTGTTATTACCGCGCCGGGTAATTTTTTGTCATTCTCAGTTACCTGGCCCTTTACCTCTATGGTCCAGCTTGATGATTTATCCTGGGCAATTGCACCTGAAGCAAAAAACAAAAACAAGCAACAGCAGATTATACTTTTATAAATAAAATAGCGGCCCGTTGATTGTTTCATAAGTCTGTATACCAAAAGTTGATGTTTGGACTCCGAAAATAATTAATATTTTCAACCTGAAAGAGTTATAAGCTATCAACGCCTGTTTTTTGATGCCGAATTTCCTTTTTTTTTAGTTTTAAAACGGTATCTCTATTACCTTATATTTGTACAGTAAAGCAAAATAAATGACCATTGAGCGCAGCAATGCACGTATAGACCCGAAGACAAAAAAAGCGGGTATTGGTTATATTGCAGCAGGCAGTTTGCTAACCATGTTAATCTGCGTACTTCAATATTTTGCCCCCTTTGCCATTATAAACAGTTTTATTGCAATTGCAGTTATATGGACTGCCTTTTACTTTGTAAGGAAGGCAAAAACCAAGAATCTGGGCATGAGCAATGAAAGAATGGACGCTCTTTTTGAATATGCAACAGAAGGCATTATTATAAGTACTGACAAAGGAAATATAGTAATGGTAAATCCCGAAGCAGAAAGACAATTTGGTTATTCAAAAGGGGAGCTAATAGGCAAACGTATAGAAACGCTTATACCTGATCGGTATTCGGAAGAGCATGTTCAGCACCGCAAAAATTATTATCAACGTCCACATGCCAGGCACATGGGCGCCGGTATGGACCTATTTGCAAAACGAAAAAATGGAACCGAGTTCCCGGTTGAAATAAGCCTGAGCTCTTTTGTAACCAGCGAGGGTAGGTTCGTGGTTAGTTTTGTTATAGATATTACCCAACGTAAAAAGCAGGAAGAAAGCATACAAAGAGAAAAGGGAGTAGCCCAGCTTTACCTTGAGGTGGCGCCGGTAATCTTCATTGCTGTTAATAAGGACGGTATTGTAACACTTATAAATACCGCCGGATGTAAGATACTCGGGTATAAAGAAAATGAGATAATAGGCAAAAACTGGATGCAGGACCTTGTGCCACCGGACGCAAGAGAAAAATCGAGACAAATACTGGAGGAGATATACGCCAAAGGAAATTCATCCTTGCAGGAATATGAGAACCATATTTTAACCAGGTCGGGTAAAAAGCGGATCATACTGTGGAAGATCACTGCTCTTAAAAATGGACAGGGGGATATCATAGCTACATTGCGTTCGGGAGAAGATATTACTGAAAAAAAAGCCCAGGAAGAGCTTATCCGGAAGACGCATGAAGAACTAAAGGACTATTCCGAGCGTTTGCAGCAATCCAATGAAGAGTTGGAGCAATTTGCTTACGTGTCTTCACATGATCTGCAGGAGCCTTTACGTAAAATACAATCCTTCGGAGACAGGTTAAAGCAAAAAGAAACCGAGCAGTTAAGCGAGCAGGGTAAAGAATATGTGGATCGTATGCTTAACGCCGCATCGCGCATGCAAAACCTTATAAACGATCTGCTTGCTTTTTCGCGGGTTACCAGTAAGGCAAGGCCTTTTGAAAAGGTTGATCTCAATTACGTGCTTAAAGGTGTTTTATCTGACCTCGAGGTAACTGTAGAGAAAGCTCATGCTAAAATAGATATCATATCTCAACTGCCTACCATTGATGCTGACCCTACACAGATGAGGCAAGTATTCCAGAATCTTATATCCAACGCTATTAAGTTCAGAAAAGAGAACGAGGAGCCAGTGCTTAAAATTTACACAAAGAATACCGAGAGTACCGGAAAAGGCGAAGAAGGAAAAAGAATGGTAGAAATATACGTGGAGGACAATGGTATTGGTTTTGATGAAAAATACACCGATCGCATATTTAATATATTTCAAAGACTTGAGGGTCAGAAGTATGAGGGATCGGGTATTGGGTTAGCCATTTGTAAAAAAATAGCTGTGCGCCATGGCGGTAACATTGCCGCTAAAAGTGAAATAGGCAAAGGCTCGACTTTTATTATTACCTTGGCGGTAAATCATACAACGTAGATAAATAAATTTTTAAGATGAAAAGCGAAGCAAGACCAATTACCATTCTGTTAGCCGATGACGATGCGGAAGACAGGATGCTTGCGAAAGACGCGCTGCAGGAAAGCCGACTATCTAATGGAGTGCATTTTGTGGAAGATGGTGAAGAATTATTGGATTATCTTTTGCATAAAGGTAAATACAGTAATGCGGAAAAACATCCTACCCCGGGCCTGATATTGCTGGACCTTAACATGCCAAAAAAGGATGGGCGGGAAGCATTGAAGGAGATAAAAGCGAATGCGCACCTTAAGCACATACCCGTTGTTGTGCTAACCACATCTAAGGCAGAAGAAGATATTTTGAAAACATATAACCTTGGAGTTAATTCATTTATAACCAAGCCGGTAACTTTTGAATCGCTGGTGAACGTTATGAAAACTTTATGCAAATATTGGTTTGAGATAGTTGAACTACCACGATGATTTCTACCCAATGCCCGAATCAGCTATAAAAGTATTGTTAATAGATGACGATAAGGAAGATTACCTTATTACCCGGGATGTAATAAACGATATACAAGGCAGGAAGTACAAGCTCGATTGGGTAAGTTCTTACAAAGAAGGCATAGAAGCCATAGCCAGGGCTGAGCATGATGCTTACCTGATTGATTACAGGTTAGGCGCCCATACAGGATTATCTATTATCCAGGAAGCAATAAAAAAAGGCTGTGCAGCGCCCCTTATATTATTGACGGGTCAGGATGATATTACCATTGACGAGGAAGCGATGAAAGCCGGAGCGGCAGATTACCTTGTAAAATCTACCATTACGGCCCATGTGCTTGAAAGATCATTGAGGTATAGTATTGCCCAGGCCAAAACCCTTAGGGAGCTTAGTGAATTAAATACCGACCTTGAAAAAAGGGTTGAAAAACGCACCAGCGAAATTGTGCTTGCCAATAAAAGGCTTGAAGAATCTAAAGAAGAACTAAGAAGGGCCTACGAAAAAGAAAGAGAGCTTGGAGAACTTAAATCGCGCTTTGTTTCAATGGCATCGCACGAATTCAGAACACCACTGAGCACCATACTTTCTTCCATATCGCTTATTGAAGACTACAAAACCAATGAACAGGCAGAGAAACGTACCAAGCATATAGAACGCATAAAAGGGAACATAAAGAACCTTACCCAAATACTGGACGATCTCTTATCGCTAAGCAAGCTGGAAGAAGGAGTGATACACGCGGTTCCTTTAGCGTTTAATATTAAAGAGCTTGCCGAAGAAATGACGGAGGAGATGCAGGCAGTAGCCAAAGAAGGGCAAAAAATAAAGTATACTCACTCAGGCAAAACAGATGTGTTCCTTGATAAGAACTTACTGAGAAACATATTGATGAATTTGCTGAACAATGCAATTAAGTATTCAACTGAAGGGATGGAAATTGATTTTACAACCGAAGTAAGCGGTAACAATATTACAGTTGAAGTAATGGATAAAGGGATAGGCATACCGGATAGTGATAAGGTACATATGTTCGACAGGTTCTTTAGGGCGCACAATGTTACCAATATAAAAGGAACAGGCCTGGGATTGAATATTGTAAAAAAATATCTTGACCTGATGGACGGATCTATTGATTTTGTAAGCGAATTGGGTAAGGGCACTACTTTTACAGTTAAGCTTCCTGTTAGCTTAAAAAAATAAAGCCGCGCATTTCTGCACAGCTTTACTTAATTAAAAAAGTTCGGTTATTTTTCGGGCATCAAAATAAATTTGGCGTAGTTAGCCATATTTAAGTATTGGTTTGCCAGGGCCTTTATCTGGTCAACGGTTAAGGCATCCACATCATCATTGTATTTCTGTAGATCAAGTATATCCTCGCCGTTCTTATAGTACTGAGAAATGGCGCTTAACCAAAATCTATTTTCTTTCAGATCAACCTCCCTGCTTCTCTTATATGTTTCTTTTACCTTTTGCATATCGACGCTGCTGGCCCCATACTTCTTTAAGGAATCCATTTCGTAGAAAGCTGCCTTGATCAATGTATCTACTTTTTCAGGTGCGCATCCGAAACGTATAATGAACTGGTACTCTTGCTTAGGATAGTGAGAAGGGGCAGCCTGGGCCGCCACGCCGTAAACTCCGCTCATCTTTTCTCTCAATTGTTCCCTAAGCATAATACTTAACACTTTTGATAAAGCGTCTATCTCAAGCCTGTTCTTTCTTGTGTATTCAAATGGTCCGGTAAAGATAAGGGCAACCGTGCTCTTGGGTTCTTTTCCTCCATATACCGTTTTGGCTATAACACCTTTGGCTTTTTCTACCCCTACATCTTTCCACATTGGTGTAGAACTTTTAGATGGTAAACTGCCCAGGTAAGTTTCAACATAAGGTTTTATCTCATCCGGTTTAAAGCTTCCAACAAAAAAGAATGTAAAACCATTAGCATCGGAGAAGGCATCTTTATAAATGCTATAGGCCATATCCTGGTTTACCTCTTTCAATACGTCCACCGTTAAAGGACGACGGCGGAAGTGATGCTGGTCCATAGTTGAAGTTATCGTATCATAAAATGCCTGGTTCGGGTCAAGGCTCCTGTTTTGTACCTCTCCCATCTGTTTATCCATATAAGCGGCATAATCCGTATCGTCTTTACGCGGATTGGTGAAATATAAGTTCATCAACTGGAACTCTGTCTCCATATCCTCAGGTGAGAACTTCCCTTCAAGTCCTTCTTCCAATTCACCCATGTTTGGATGGACACTTACCACCTTGCCGCTAAGCATTTTATCCAGGGTGGAAGAATTAAAATCAGCTACACCAGAGGCGTCTTCAATGTCGGCGGCAAGTGTCGCCGATTCAAAATCTTTGTCAGCAACAAGCGAAGTACCGCCCCAGCGATAGGCATTAAAAAGCACCTCGTCATTTTTAAAGTCAGTAGGTTTTAACACAACCTTAACCCCGTTAGATAAGGTCCATTCGGTAATACCAAGTTCCTTTATTTCTTTTGTGCCAACTACTTTACCGGGAGTGGGTTTATTGGCCAATAAAGGTTCATTTGAAACTTTATCTATGTAAGGAGCAAGCTTCATTTGCTCAACATGGTTAAATATCTTTCTTACTGTGTCTTGCAATGGCATGGCAGCGCTATCCTTTTGAGGACCCTCGATAACAATAACCGCGTTTTGGCCATTATCGGTTATCCAATCTTTAGCCACTTTGTTCATATCGTCCAGCGTAATGTCCGGCATTATCTTTTTACTGAATTCAAATTCAAACTGAATACCGGGGCTTGGTTCGTGTCTTAAGAAATTGGATAAATACTCCTCGACATAACTTTTAGATTCTGTCTTATCTCTTTCTTCATACTCACTTTCCAGGCGGCGCAATAGTTCTGCCTTACCACGCTCAAGTTCTGTGGCAGTAAAGCCAAAACGTTTCACTCGTTCATTTTCAGTTAAAAGAGTTTGTAATCCGCGTTGTATGCCGCCTGATTTTACAACTCCAAATGAAGTATACGCATCTTTTGTTCTTACAAGGCTGCCTATGCTAACACTCGAAAACATGAACGGAGGATCTGTTTGCTGGTTCAGTTCCTTCAACCTGTTGTTTACCATCGTTGAATATAGTTCATACGTAATATCTCTTTTAAGGTCAGCAAGGGTTTTTGTAACCATCTTTTCATGCTTATACACTATCCTTATAATGCTATAAGGCATTTCCTTGTCTGTAGCTTCGGCTATCAAAAGATCTTTGGTATCAGGCACCGGATAATCTATCCTTGGCCTTGGATTGGTGGCAGACGGGATAGGAGAAAATTCATCCTTAATCATCTTCTCTGTTTTATCCACATCAATATCACCTACTACTACAATTGCCATCAGGTCGGGACGGTACCAATCGTGGTAAAATTGTTTAAGCCTGGAATGAGGAGAGTTTTCCAGGATATCCAGCTTACCAATAGGAAGCCTGTCCGCATACCGGGAATCTTTAAACATAATGGGCCAGGTTTTTTCTCTCAACCTTTCACTTGCACCTAAACCCAATCTTCTCTCTGAAATAACAACCCCTCTTTCGGCATCTATTTCATTTGAATCGAATGAAAGGTTATGCGCCCAGTCTTCCAGTATCAGCATAGATTTCCTGAATATCTCCGATGAATCGGTTGGAACCTGCAGCTTATATACAGTTTCATCAAAGCTTGTGTATGCATTAAGATCGGCCCCGAATTTTACCCCGGAAGATTCCAGAAAATTAATAAGGTCGTTCCTGGCAAAATGTTTGGTTCCGTTAAAGGCCATGTGCTCGTTAAAGTGAGCCAATCCCTGCTGATCATCATTCTCTTCCATTGAACCTGCATTAACCGCAAGCCTTAGCTCAACACGTTTTTCAGGTTTAACATTCTTTCTGATATAATAGGTCATTCCGTTGGGCAGCACACCTGTGCGCACCAAAGGATCAAAAGGTATAGGTTTATTCAGGTCCTGCGAAAAACCTAAGGCAGGTATAGCGCAAACAAAAGATAAAAGCAAACCGATTTTAAAAAGAGATCTCATAGGGATATATGGATTATTTTTTTCAAAAGTAGGATTTATTTGTGGTCGAATTGAATATCTTTTCATTCTGCTTACTTGCTATTCTTACCTTTGCAGGCCTATGAATTTGCTGTCTGTCGAGAACCTTACAAAGTCCTATGGTGATAAACAATTGTTTACGGGCATTAGCTTTGGTATAGAGCATGGGCAAAGAGTAGCCCTTGTAGCCAGAAATGGCGCAGGTAAGTCTACCTTATTACGCATATTGCAGGGCGATGATGTGGCCGATGCAGGGCTAGTAACCTTTCGTAACGAGGTAAGGATTTCATTTCTAGAGCAGGAGCCCGTTTTTAACCAGGATGAAACGGTGTATAAGGCGCTTTTCAACTCAGGTAATGAAATGCAGAAAGCTATAAGCAGTTATGAAATAGCGTTGGAAAAGCATTCAGAAGATCCCTCGCCTGCAAACCAAAAGCTGCTGGAAGTAGCTATGCAACAGGTAGAGGCACAGGATGCATGGAACTATGAGGCAAAAGTAAAGCAGGTTCTGTCCTCCCTCAATATCCATCACCTGGAACAAAAAGTAGGTTCTCTTTCAGGAGGAGAAAGAAAGCGGTTAGCACTGGCCCGTGTTCTTATTGAAGAACCCCAATTACTTATAATGGATGAACCAACCAACCACCTTGACCTGGATATGATAGAGTGGCTTGAGAATTATTTTGTGCGTAATGATGTTTCTTTGCTTTTGGTTACGCACGACAGGTATTTCCTGGACAACGTATGCACAGATATATTGGAGATAGACAATGGTAAACTTTATCACTACCAGGGTAATTACGAATATTTTATTGAGAAAAAAGCCGAACGCGAATTTAATGAAGGTAAAGAGTTAGAAAAGGCCCGCAACTTATACAGGCGCGAACTTGAATGGGTGCGCAAAATGCCAAGAGCAAGAGGTACCAAATCTAAATCGAGGGTGGATGCCTTTAATAAACTCAATGATTCACTGGCAGGCAGAAAGAAACAGCAGGAGTTGCAGTTAAGCGTTAAGATGAACAGGATTGGTGGGAAGATACTTGAACTAAAAAAAGTATCTAAAAGCTTTGGCGGTAAAACTATTTTAAAAGGATTTGATTATACATTTAAGAAAGGAGAACGCATTGGTATTTCCGGGAAGAATGGAGTTGGTAAAACCACATTCCTAAATATAATCACAGGCGCCGAGCAACCCGATTCGGGTAAAATAAATGTGGGCGAGACCATTATATTTGGGTACTATTCACAAAAAGGAATGTTGCTTAAAGAAGATAAGCGCGTTATTGAAGTGATAAAAGAAGTGGGTGACTACATACCTATGGGCGATGGCAGCAAGCTTTCGGCTTCGCAGTTGTTGCAACTGTTCCAGTTCCAGCCCGAAATGCAATACACCTATGTTTCCAGGCTTAGTGGCGGAGAAAAAAAGAGGCTTTATTTACTAACAGTGCTCATGAAGAATCCCAACTTCCTGATACTGGATGAGCCCACCAACGATCTTGATCTTATTACCCTGAGTACGCTCGAACAATTCTTGCTCGATTTTCAAGGATGCCTGATGATAGTATCGCACGACAGGTATTTTATGGATAAACTGGCCGATGAGCTTTTTGTACTTACAGGCAACGGAGATGTAAAAATATTTGCAGGCACCTATACCGAATACCGCGAACTGGAAAAAGAAAAGGAAAAAGAAGAAACTAAGACAGAGGCTAAAAAAGCGGCTGATATTGTTAAAGCGGAACAAGTTGTTGCAGATGGCAAGCGAAAATTAAGCAACAAAGAAAAGTTTGAGTTCCAGAACCTGGATAAAGAAATTGATGCACTCGAAAAGAAAAAAGCAGCCCTGGTAGAAAAACTAAGCAGCGGTATCACCGGACACGAAGAGTTGCAAAAATTATCAAGTGAACTGGGCGCAATTACCAAACAGCTCGACGATAAACAATTGCGTTGGCTTGAGTTAAGCGAGTTGACTGATTAGTGTCTTCTGTTCAATACATACTCAGAAAAGCCATCCATTTCATTGTCATACACAAAGCCATTCTTCTGCAATAACTTTACCGAGGCTTTATTTTCAGGATGTGTGACTGCACTAATGGAAACAAGATTCAGTGTGTTGAACCCAAAGTCTACCATCATAGCTACTGCCTCACTTATGTAGCCTTGGCTCCAGTACTGGGGTAGTAATTCGTAGCCAATCTCCCCAATATCTTTGGCTTCACTAAAGTTAAAAAGACAGGCCGTACCAATTATGTTGTTGCTATTTGCCTCGGTTATTCCCCACAAAACGGATTCATTATTAGCTATTGCCTTAGTTATTCGTTCAATAAACGCTGTGGCTTCCTCTACAGTATCCGATCTTGGCCTGTCAATATATTTACCCACTTCTTTATTTTGTCTTATAGCAAGGAAATCATGCAGGTCGTCCATTGTAATCTGCCTTAATACAAGACGTTCTGTTTTAAGTATAGGAAATGGATTGAAGTTAAATGAGTTCATAGTTTAATTAGTAATAGCTAATTTACCCGCAATAAAGCCCGTTGTCCATGCAGCCTGAAAGTTAAAGCCTCCTGTTACACCATCAATATCCAAAACCTCACCGGCAAAGTAAAGTCCCGGGCACACCTTGCTTTGCATGGTGTCCATATTCACATTTGTAAGACTAACTCCGCCACAAGTTACAAACTCTTCTTTAAAAGTGGTTTTACCTTCTACCTTGTATTCATCATTCAGCAAGGTGTTGAGCAGGCGATTCATATTCTTTTTACCCATTTCCTCCAGGGTAATATCCGGGCTAATATCCAACTTAGATAGCAGGAACATATACAAGCGATTCGGCAAGTTAAATGCTTCGCTATTGCCAACAATTCTTTTAGGATGAGCTTCCCTTTCCAGCGATAATATTTCTCTTGCTTTATCCTCATTCATCTCGCCAAGCCAGTTTATCTGCACCGCAAATTTGTAATCAAGCTCATTCAATATTTTAGCACCCCAGGCCGAAAGTTTAAGTATAGCCGGGCCGCTCATACCCCAATGTGTTATAAGCAATGGTCCTTCGCTCTTTAGTTTTGTGCCGACTACTCTTGCTGTAACGCTGGTTACCGATACACCCATTAAAGACTTTACAGGTTCGCCGGGCATATTAAATGTAAACAGCGATGGAACCGGCGGCTCAATGGTATGGCCTAATTTTTCCAGCCATTCAAATCCTTCTTTTTTTGGCGAACCACCACTTGCTATAATTACTTTATCGGCATTAACTACCTTGTCGTCCCGCAATGTTAGTTTAAAACCTTCTGTTTCTTTTTCTATGGCCAGTATGGGTTTATGCATTTCTACAACAACACCATATTTGTTAATCTCCTGTAGCAGGCAATTAATAACTGTTTGAGAATTATCTGTAACAGGGAACATGCGGTTATCTTCTTCCGTTTTAAGCTTTACCCCCCTAATCTCAAACCAGTTAACCGTATCGGTAGTGGTAAATTGCGCAAATGCTTTTTTCAATTGTTTGCCTCCTCTTGGGTAGTATTTAGCCAATTCGGCATTTGAGAAACAGGCATGGGTAACATTGCATCTTCCACCGCCAGATATTTTAACCTTAGCCAAAAGTTTATCCGATTTCTCATACAAGGTAACATCCGCGTCCGGATGATTGGCTTTACAGGATATAGCTGCAAAAAAACCTGCTGCTCCGCCGCCTATGACAACAACTTTTAATTTGTCCTGCATTGCCCAAAAATACTAATAATAGAGTATTATGTATGATAAATTTGGATTTTGTTAATTTATTTAACAACTTTGTGGCAATTTAAATAGCAAATTGTATGAATGCTCCAAAAACCTATCTCGGTTCTAATCTTAAATTATTAAGGAACAGGTTAAAAAAATCGCAGGACGATATGGCCGCTATATTGGGTGTAAAACGATCTACGCTCAACAGTTATGAAAATGGTGTGGCATTAACTCCTCCGCTTGACCTGCTGATGAAGCTATCAAACTACTTTAAGTTTAGCCTGGATGTTATAGTGCGCTTAGACCTTTCTAAAATAAGTGAGTACAGCCTTGGCGAAATGCAGAGAGGTTTTACTAAAGATATTGAAGGTAAAAACCTAAGGATACTTTACACAACGGTAGATAATGAAGACCGTGAGAATATAGAACTGGTACCCATTAAATCTAAAGCGGGATATACAGCAGGATACAATGACCCTGAATACATCAGCGGATTGCCTACATTCCAGCTTCCTTTTTTACAAAAAGACAAAAAGTACAGAGCCTTTCAGTTGGATGGCGATTCTATGCTACCCATACCTGACAGGGCTCACGTTATAGGAGAATATGTGCAAAACCTGAATACACTGAAAGATGGAACCGCATACATTATTGTTACCCAGGATGATGGTGTGGTGTTTAAAGTGGTTTATAACCAAATACGCAAACGCAAAAAGCTGTTATTACGTTCGCTAAATACAGCCTACGAGCCATACGAAATAGGTATAGAGCAGGTAATTGAAGCCTGGAGATTTGTAAATTATTTTACATCCGAAATACCTGATCAGTATAACGAACTGGCAACCTTGAAAAAGGACTTTAAAGCTATGTCGGAAAGGTTAGCTAAAATGGCCTAAGTCGGTTGCCAATCAGGCATTCTATCAATTTATTCTAGGGCACAGTAACTTAGGTTAAATTACCTGATTTGAACCTAAGATTAGCCTGGATTCACCGAAAATCCTGTTCAAACTTTTTTGGGGTATGTTACTTTTAACCCTGAAAATTTAACCGGAGAATCATTCTTTATGTCTTATATCAATAAAAAAGCGCTCTTGTTTATTGCGGTTAATATGATAGCTGTTCAGCTTTTTGCACAGGATAACACATCGCCCGGAACAGAAAAGCCTCCTTATAATTCTCCTAATCCGCCTGCTAAAAGAGATACTATAAGGCGTCGTAACGCGAGGAGGCCTGCAAACAAAAAAAAGAGCTCCGATTCTGTGAGTGATAACCAAAGAAAAGTTGACTATGAGAATGCCGGAGATGCAACTATCCACAAATAAAGGAATTAATAAACGACCTATAAACCAAATTAAATTTAAATTATGAAAACAAACGGAACCAACGACAAAGCATACAACAACGGAGTTACAGATGATACCCAATCATCCAAGCTTATGAAGCTGTTTGAAGATGAACTTAAGGATATTTACTGGGCAGAAAAAGCCTTAACAACAGCTATTCCTAAAATGATAAAAAATGCAACCTCTCATGAATTGAGCCAGGCATTACAAAGCCATTTATCAGAAACTGAAGAACAAGTTAAGAGGGTAGAAAAGGTATTCGAGCTCATCAATAAAAAGGCTACTGCTAAAAAATGCGAAGCAATGAATGGCATTATTAAAGAAGCAAAGGAAATAATGGATGATTGCGAAGAAGGTGTAATGCGTGACGCAGGTATAATTGCTGCAGGTCAAAAGGTGGAGCATTATGAAATTGCATCTTATGGTACATTGATACAGTTTGCCAAAACACTTAATATGGAAGACGTGGCACAACTGCTCGAACAAACTTTGAAAGAAGAAAAAGCAGCTGATGATAAATTATCTGAGATCGCTCTTAAAACTGTAAACATGGAAGCTGCAGCCCAGCCATCCAGTTTGTAAGCCAGACTTTAATTACGTATAAAAATGAGAAATAAAAATTTAAATGTAAAGATGTGGCAGGTAGCCTTGGCTACCGCAACTTTATCTGGGATAATAAGTTGTAACAATAGTCAAAAGGATAACACCACAACCGGTTCTGATACATTGAATATGACAAACACAGTTAGCACAACAAGCACCGTTACTACGGCTAATAAAACCGATACTTCGGCAGATAACCAGTTCTTGAGAAAGGCCGCCCTGATCAACCTGGAAGAAATAAGGGTAGGCAGGCTGGCTGAGAAAAAAGGTGTTGCTTTGGATATCAGGGAAATGGGAAAGATGCTGGAGAACGACCATCAAAAGTCATTAACTGAGCTGACTGCCCTGGCTACTAAGAAATCCGTAGCTCTTCCGCAGGAGCTTGATTCAGGCGGCCAAAGCGACTACAGAGATCTTGACAGCAAAAATGGTAAGGAGTTTGATAAAAAGTTCTGCGATATGATGGTTAGCGGCCACAAGGATGCTATTTCTTTGTTTGAAAAGGAATCTTCTCAGACAACCGATAATGATATCCGTAACTGGGCCACAGAAACCCTGCCTGTTTTGCACAAGCATTTAGACGAGGCAACAAAATGCCAGGATATGATGGCAGCAAAGTAAAAAGAATAATTACTTAAGTAAAGTAAGGTTGGTTCACAGAACCAACCTTTTTTTGTTTTATAATAAATAACTATTCTTATTAAGTAAGGAATAAAAAAGAGATTCCCGGGAAACTTCTCTCCCGGGAACCAACCAATAATTGCTAATAAAAGATATTAGGATTCCTGTAATTCTCCGCTTAATTCGCAAGCCTCATCGTTAACTTCCTTGGCAATATCTGTAAGATGTTCGTCTGCCATCTTTTCTTCTTCCAGGGTGCGTTCCAATATATCCAATACTTTGTGATGTCCTAAAACATCGGCTAATTCGCAAAGCGAACCATATAAAGCGATCTCAAAATGTTCTACCTTTTGTGCCGATATAATAAGAGCTGAATCGCGTACCGGGCCTTTTTCGTATTCATCTGTTATTTTTTTAGAAACCTCTACAAGTGTTTCAACCACTTTGCATGATTCTTCCTGGCTGCGGTCAATACGCAAACGGTCGAATACTTTTTCAATACGCTCTGCATGCCTTTGTGTTTCTTCCTGGTGTTCTTTAAAAGCATCCTGCAGCTCTTCGCTGTAAGAAGCCTTGGCCATCTCAGAAAGGGCATCTACCAATAGCTTTTCGCAACTGTAGGCATCCTTCAATACTTTTTCAAACAATCCGTCGAGAGTTTGCTTTGAGTCAGTTTTGGTTTTACCTGAGTTGCCGTTTTCGGATACATTTTTGTTTCCATTCATATTGTTTTCCAGCGTGCTGGATTGAGATTTTCTTGCCATATTATTTCGTTTTATTAGGATTAAAATGGCAATTAGCGGTTTAGCGCTAACTGCCATTTATTATTATTTAATTAGCGACCAGAAGTTTGGCTGGTTCTGCGTGAACCTGATGTCCTTCTTGTTCTGCGTGTGGTCGAACGTCCATTCGAACTGCCTGTTCTGTGGCTTGTGCCATTGTGGCTGCCCGCGCTTCCATTAGAATGGCTCCTGCCGTATCTGCTGTTAGAATGAGAACCGTTGTTGCTCATACCACCACCATTGTGACTACCATTCCTGCTATTGGAACGAGAACCACTGTGACTCATACTACCGCTATGCTGGCTGCCATTCCTGCTGTGGGAATGAGAACCATTGTTTCCCATATTACCGCCATTATGGTTGTATGCTGAGCGTCCGGAAGATGTACGCGAAGAATACCTGCGTGGGCTGTAATCCGATTCATAATCTTCATCATCACCTGCATAAGCAAGTTCGTCGTCAAAATCTTCTACATCAGTATCGTCGTTGTCGTTATAACGATCGTTGTAGTCATAGTTTTCGTCCTCGCTAGAGTATTCGTTTTCCGGTTCGTATTCGTTGTAAGTATCTTCCGGGCTGTTATAACCATATTCGCCACGGCTGTTTTGGTTGCCGTTGTAGCCGGTACCATATTGTGAACCGCCACCATATTGAGAGCCGTAACCACTTTCGTACTGAGAGCCACTACCGTAACGTTGTGTATTACCATAGTTTTTGCCATCTGAATAACTGCTATCGTCCCTGCGGCCATTACCTATGTAACCACCATTGTTATTGTATTCGTTGCTATAGTCATTATCACGATTGCCATAACGGCCATATTCGTTGTTTTGGCTATACCTTGAATAACGGTTAACACCGCTTTCATTACGGTCATATCGACCCTGGTTACTCCTTCTGCTATCTGAAGGTTCTTCTTCCCATCCCCTGCTGCGTCTTCTTCTGTTGTCAGCCGTGGATCCATAATTAGATTCTTGGTTTCTCATGTTTAATTTTTTTTAAAGGTTTAGATTGTAAAAATTATACGGCGAATTTATTTTGGCGCCATGCCAATGAATAAAGTTATTCGGTGGCCATAATTTTTTAATAGTCCAAATTCAGGAAAGGGAAGGTGAAATTTTGCTAATTATTTATTGGCCATAAAGAGTCCAGATCACCAATAAATACAGACCTTGTAAAGGAAGTGCTGTAAGCCAGTAATTTACTATTTTACTACGGATAACTTACCTGATCCAAGTAAGGTACCATCTATCTTTTTAATTGAATAAAAATAGATTCCCGCAGGCTGATCGGCGATATTAATTTCAAATTTATTCTGTGTAACAGCTACTTGCTTTTTTAGTATCTGTTTACCCAGTACATTATAAATCTCTACATCTATATTGTTATCCAAAGCGTGAATACCTAAGAATGAAAATATTCCTTCGGAAGGATTGGGATATGTGCCTACTGAAGTGCGGGGTGATTCTATATTATTAGTTGCCATCACATTATCAACGTACCGGAATATAACGCCAACGCTATCAGCTCCTCCTCCATTCGTCATTCCATATAACACATTACCCGAAATGGTTAAATGACCAAGATATGGACGGCTGCCATTGGCTCCGTTAAAATCAAAAAGATGTGTATACCAGCTACCATCCGTATCAATAGAAAATATGCAACCAGAATCATGTGCCCCTCCGTATTGGGTCATGCCTACTAAAGTCTTCCCTGAAATACTTAATGTACCCGCAGGATATTTTCCACTAGCGCCACTAAAGTTAAATAGGTTCTTATAGTTGGCTCCGCTGGTATCTATAGAAAAGATATTACCGTCTCCATAGGTTGTTCCGCCCAATTCCGTCATCCCAAAAAGCATGCTTCCTGAAGCTATCAATGAACCCTGGGGTGAAGCGCACGTGTTACCATCAAAGGCCTTCAAAACTTTAAATCCGCCACCGGCCGTATCTAAAGAAAACAGGGTACCCGCACTGTATATTCCACCGCTTGAGAACATCCCAAATAATTTATTACCCGATATAGCTACATCGCCCCAGGCCCATTGACCGCTTGTAGATGTGCAGTCAAAAAGGTCTTTAAATCCATTTCCGCTTGTGTCTATAGAAAAGATAGTGCCCAAATCATTTGCACCGCCCTCGTTAGTCATACCATATAATTTCTTATTCATAAGGGTAAGCGAGCCTACAGGCCATTTGCCCGTACTTGTACCATTTAGTTCTATCAATAATTTATAGTTATTACCGGTAGTGTCTATAGAAAAGATGCGTCCATCATAATTAACTCCGCCCGAATTGGTCATGCCAAACAAAGTTTTACCCGATAGTACTAATGAGCCATAAGGGGTGGTGCCGTTAATGCTGTTAAAATCAAGAAGGTCCTTATAGTTGTTGCCATTTGTATCTACAGAAAATATGCACCCGGAATCGTTTGCTCCTCCGTTTTTGGTCATTCCAAATAATGTTTTACCTGAAAGTAATAAGGAACCACAGGGATGTGCGCCAAGGGTGGGCACTGTATCGTTAAAATTAAGAATGTCGGTAAACTGTGCTTTACAAAAAAGCGATGTTCCCAGCAGTAATAATATGATGCACCTTCTGATATGATCCATGTTTAAATAATTTGTGCGACGAATATATACAAAAGCAAAAGGGATTGAAGTAGTTTGAATAATTCAAACCTTATTTAATTGGTTTTCTAAACTTTATTAAACCTGCGGAACCCTTTATTAAAAAGGTATTTAGAAATGCAGTTATTTATCTGATACCTAAAAAGCATTAATTAATGACTTAAATTATATTTTTAATTATACTTTAATCCATCTATTTTTGATGCGGGGTTTTAACATATTAACTATTTATCATCACAATTAAATTTAACAACACATCAATTATGAAAACAGCACAAGTAAGCAAAGGAAATTTTACCATTGAAGCAGGAATACCAATACCGAGAGTTACACCTGGAAGGCATTGCAAGTACCCATGGGCAGAGATGAGTGTAGGCGATTCTATTTTTGTGGATACGGTTAATGTTTCAACACTGGTTTGCGCTTTGTCTTACGGCAAATCTCATGGAATGAAGTTTGTGAGCAGAGTTGAAAACAAAGGAAGAAGGATTTGGAGGATTGAGTAAGTGAAATGTTCTTAAATATTGTTTACTTTAATTAAAGTTTTAAGGCAATCTAGTTTGTTTTATTAATCAAATAATTATATAAATTATTGAAAATCAATTATATATGTATTATACTTATTAAATAGAAACCAAATAATGAAATAAAAATGGTTTTGTTTTATACTTCAAAGTTTATATTTTTATAAACGAAGGAACATTAATACCAAAATACAATGGCAATAAGTCTACATAAGGATATTTATTCAAGAAAAGTTTTAGCCTGTTTACTTATTCTTACAAGCATACTGTTGAGTAACTCCTGCTTAAGTCAATCTATAGCAAACACAAGTGCGGGATCGGATTTTTGGTGTGGGTTTCCCGAAGAGATAGATCAAAATAATGTTACCTATAACATATATATTACATGTTTGAAAGCAACCAGTGGAACTGTAAGTGTTCCGGGTGCACCATTTAGCCAGCATTTTACCGTAGCACCTAATGTATTAACCACAGTTACCATACCGCATGTTGATGTTGTGAATACGACAACCGATGGACTTAAGCCAATGGCAATACATGTTACTTCGGATAGCGGGGTATTTTCTGTATATTCACAGGGGCTTGTAGGTGTTCGAAGTGCAGCATCAATCGCACTTCCAACTCCATTTTTAGGGACAAGTTATTATGTGTTGAGCTGGTATGAAACTCCTGCATCCGGTGGCTCAAGTGAGTTAATGGTTGTAGGAACTGGTGTACCGGTTACAGTTACAATAACACCTTCTGTTACGGTAGGTACTCATCCGCATGGTCAACCGTATAATATAACTATTCCGGCTAACGATGTATATCAACTTCAGTGTAATGATAGTGATTTGACGGGAACTACAATCGTGGCGACTAACGGAACAGATATATTTGCCGTATTAGGAGGCAATGATATTACCAGCGTAGCAGAGCCAAGAACACAAAACGGAGACGTTGACCCATTGTATAGTGCAATGTATCCTACTAAAAACTGGGGTAAGAGTTATGTATTTATACCTACACCACTTATAAATGAGGATGTTTGCAGGGTTCTTGCTGCCCAAGCCGGTACCCAGGTGTATTTCAATAACCAGTTGCAGGTTACATTGGGCGCAGGCCAATATTATGATACTGTAATGACCACACCTTGTTATATTAACGCAACCGCCCCGGTTGAAGTAGGTAAGTTTATGTATACCGGCACTCTCGACGCTGGGCACCATTTTCCTCCACCAAACGGTTCCTGGGGAGATCCTGAAGAAATTGTTCAGGGTGCCAATGAACAGATGTTCGTCGATTCTATATCATTTTATGCCACCACAGCTGATGCTCTTGATAGTAACTGGGCAACTATTGTTACGCGTACTTCTGATACAAGCAGAATAACTTTCGACGGGATTGGATTAAGTGGTCACTTTCATGTATTAGCTGCAAATACTAATTATTCATATACTATTAAAAGTATAACCCAAGGTGCATACGTTGTTGAAGACACAGGTGGCTGCGGTGTGCTTGTATATGTTACTGGTATAGGAAGCGCTATATCCTATGGATATACGGCGGGGATAGCAGTAAGTGCCGTTCGTCCTACACCCAAGCTTAACGCCTGCCTGGGAGACAGTATTCAGATATTGTCCGGAATACCCGGAAGCCCATCAAGTTATGCCTGGAGTTTTGGAGACGGAGGAACATCCAATGTTGCAAATCCATGGCATAAGTATGCTTTAACAGGCAATTACCTGGCGCGTTTAATAGCAAACTATCCATGTTTCGTCGATACTGTTTACGATAGTATCACTGTTAATCCTGTTGTTGGTGTTACTACTATAACACCTCCTTCAGATACTTTATGTAATGGATCATCTGTTAGTTTGACTGTTTCCGGAGCTTCTGCATATTCGTGGATACCTTCTGCGGGACTCAGCTGCTCCAATTGCCTTACCCCTACAGCCTCACCTACAGTTACTACCACATATACTGTTGTATCAACGAGTGGTTGTACTAATAAGGATTCCATAACTATTAAGGTTAATCCGGATTCAGCTGTATCCATAACGCCACCTTTAGATACCATATGTACAGGAGGTCAGAAAACACTAACGGCAAGTGGTTCCAGCAATTACGTTTGGTCACCCAATACCGATTTAACCTGTACAAGCTGTGCCAGTACAACAGCTAATCCAACAGCCCCTACCAATTATAAAGTTGTGGCTACAAATAGTTTTGGTTGTAAAGATTCTGCAAGTGTCACGCTTTGGGTTAAATCCAAGCCTATTCCAATTATCACTGCTGTTCCTCCAAATGATTCCATTTGTGCCGGGGATAGCGCCCACCTCTCAGGCAGTGGTGGTGGAAGTTATTTATGGACACCGGGTAACTTTACACAAAGCAATATATGGGTTAAAACTAATAATACATATTCGCTTGCTGTTTCTAATGGTACCTGTAGTACCGATACCTCTGTTACGATTACTGTAATCCCATCTCCGCTTGTTACAATCGTACCACCCACAAGTACAATTTGTTTCGGAAGCAATATCACACTCACTGCTAGCGGTGGTGGTACATACAAGTGGAGCAACAATTCCACCAATAGTTTTATTACAGTGGATCCAACATCAAATAGTACATACAAAGTGGCAGTAATTACTAATGGTTGTAAAGACTCAGCGTCTACTACTGTAACGGTTGATGTTCCTGTACTTAATGCTTGCTGCGATGATAGTATTAAGTTTGGTGATACAGTTCATTTGAATGCAAACGGAGCGACTAGCTATACATGGTCTCCTGCGGCTGGGCTTAGTTGTACCAATTGCCCTGATCCTATTGCATCTCCAACTGTAAATACTACTTATACGGTTACCAGTGAAGATGCCAATGGTTGCTCGCAGGATAGAATAATAACTATTGATGTTAAAGTACAGTGCGCCGATTTTAATGTGCCCAATGTATTTACACCCAACAACGACGGTATAAACGATGACCTTGTAATTACTGTGCTTAATTCCACGTCCTATAGTATAACGATATTCGACCGGTGGGGCAAACAAGTTTATTCGTCAAGTAACATTGCAGAATACTGGAACGGAAGGGTGAATAATACCGATAACCTTGCTCCTGATGGTACATACTATTACTCTATTAAAGCTACTTGTGGCACCACCGAGTATACTAAAAAGGGTTTTATAGAGCTAGTAAAATAAATTTGTACCTATTCCCTTACAACAATCAGTTTGCTTGGCATTTAATGCTGTAGCTGGAAACTAATTTTATTTATTATAAATTATTGATTACTAGCATTTTTTTTATTGTTTACAAGCAAGTAGAAGCCAAATAATAGAATAAAATTGGTCTTTTTTTTGTGTAGTAGTTCTATATCTTTAGGATTATGAATGATAAAGTGTTCTCATGAACAGGGCACCAAGCATTTTATAAAGAGAAGAACTATTATGAAAAAAGGACTTACCTATTTAAAGAAACAAGTAACTTATGTTTCTTCTATATTAATTATTTTAATAAGCGGTGCTTGTTTTGGTCAGAATGCTAACACTAACCAGGGTACTAATTTTTGGTTTGGGTTCACTGCAACAACGGATGGAACCAATGCCAAATATGTAGTATACATTAATTCATTTCATTATGCATCAGGAACTATTTCTATTCCCGGGGCGGCATGGTCTACCCCATTCACTGTAACACCTAACGTTACAACCCGTGTGGTAGTTCCATCCTCCGATGTAGTTGTAACCAGTTATGGCACGCCTGTTAACCAGGGAGTAAATGTTACCTCTGACTCAAATATTGGTGTATTTGCAGCGATAGAATTCAGTGAACGATCTGATAATTCATGCATATTGCCTGTGCCTCTTTTAGGTAACCAGTATTATGTTCTTGATTACACCTTAGGTAGCCCGGGAAATAATTTTTCAGAGTTTATGATAGTGGCTCAAACCTGTGTAGATACTGTACAAATAACACCTTCCCAAAATATTACTGTTGGGGGGGCACATTCCGCTAATGTTCCTTATACAGTTGTATTGCAACCCGGCCAAGTATATGCGCTACAATGCGCTTTTGATTTAACTGGCAGCGAGGTACAGTCCCTTAATCACGCTGAAACCGCGGTGTTTGCAGCTTCAAAATGGAATAGTGTTGGATGCGCTGGAACGGCAAACCCATTATATGAAGAGCAGTACCCGGTAAATACATGGGGCGAAAATTATGTATTTCTTCCTACAGCCTATGCCGAAGATCAATGCCGCGTTTTAGCTGAGCAAAATAATACCGTAGTGACTATTTATACCGGCAGCGGAAGTTATGTTAAAACACTAAATGCCGGACAGTACTATGATACAACAGTAAACTATTCATCGCCTGTTTATATTAATGCCAACAACCCGATATCCGTTGGTAGGATAATGCGAACCGGACCGTGTAACGACTATTACAACCAAACAACCAATATAGGAGACCCTGCCCAGGTAATGGTAGATGCGAATGAACAAATGTCGTTAGATTCAATTACGTTCTATGTTACGCGCTTCCCGACAACGGATATCGACAGTACCTATTTGCAATTGGTGACAAGGACCGTTGATGTTCACAGTGTGTATTTAGATAATATTAATTTATCCGGATCATTCAATGTTCTGGCTGCTAACCCTACTTATTCATACGCATCTTTAACCATTTTACCCGGAGCACATAAATTAATAACTACGGGGCAAGGTTTTGTGGCATACTGGTGTGGTTTAGGTAACGCGGATGCAGAAGCATGTGATGCAGGAGTAGCTTTAAAAGAAATCAACATTGCCACTGCATCAACCTCTCCAAGTACTTGCACATCTAGTGATGGCACCGCAACAGCTAATGCAACTGGTATTCCTCCTTTTAGCTATAAATGGAGTAACGGTCAAACCACGCAAACAGCTACAGGACTTAGTGTGGGCATTTATACAGTTACCGTATCAGATTCTGACTGCGTCCCTCACACAGATTTTGCAGTTGTTAATATTGCAGGTCCGAATGGTTTTACGGCAACTGTTACCGATAGCAACCCAACTTGTACCCATACTACAGGAAGTGCCACGGCCAATCCATCGGCTGGTTCTTCACCTTATACCTATTTGTGGAATGATCCTAGCGCGCAAACTACCGCTACAGCAACAGGACTTACAGCAGGAAGTTATACCTGTATAGTTACAGATAATACAGGATGTAAATATTTTGCTACTACTACCATAACAGCCTATATTGTTCCCGCTATTGGTATTGCCCCGTATAATGATACCGTTTGCGGAGTGGTAAGTCAGCATATGCACGTGTATGGATTGAACACAAATGTGTACAATTGGGTACCTGCAGCTTCAGGTTTGTCGTGCTATACTTGTTCCGATCCTATAGCCACACCATCTGTTACAACAACTTATACCATCTCAGGGCTCGATTCAAACGGTTGCAGCGCGTCTTCCACTGCGTTGATATATGTTCATACAACCCCAAAACCTATAATAACAGGTAAAGATTCGATTTGTGCCGGATATACGGATACTTTAATTGCAAGTGGTGCAACTACGTATAAGTGGAATGGGGGAGCCACTACAGATACTATATTCCGGACTCCTTTTAGTACTGTTACATATACGCTTATCGGATTCAATGGTGCTAGCTGTACGTCTCACGATACTACAATGGTTGTTCATGTATTATCCCCTGCTGCGAATATAAATCCGCCTACACCATCTGTTTGTCCTGGTGATAGTGTACAATTAAGTGCTGTAGGTGGCACCACTTATTTGTGGAATACTGGTCAAACATCAACCAGTATTTGGGTGAAACCTGTTACTGCAACCACTTATACCCTGCATGCTTACGAAGCAACCTGTTCAGATTCCACAACAACACAGGTAACGATAAATACAAGGATAACGGGCACAATAAGTGCTACACCCGATACAGTCTGTACGTCTTATAGTGTCGTCCTTACTGCAACACCTGTTGGTGGCCCCGCCGTAAGTTATAAGTGGAGTACGGGGGCTCTCACTCCAAGTACTACTGTTAATCCTACCGGAAGCGTAACGTATTCCGTTACGATATATGGAGCATGTGACAGCGTCCAACTTAGTAAGGCTGTTACCGTAAATCCAATACCTGTTAATACGCTTGCGCCATTCAATACAATATGTCACGGCGATAGTGCAACGCTTGTAGCCACAGGCGGCGGTACGTATAAATGGAGTAATGGTTCCACAAATAGCTCCATTACGGTAGCACCCTCTGGTAACGCCAGTTATTCGGTAGTAGTTACCGATAATGGCTGCTCCGACACTGCCACTTCTTCTGTAATAGTAGATGTGCCTTTACTCAGTGCTTGCTGCGATGACAGTATTCAGTTAGGAGATACTGCGCATCTGGAAGCCACTGGTGCAGCCGCTTATGTGTGGAGTCCCGCTACAGGTCTTAGCTGTTCTAACTGCTCTAGTCCTATTGCTTCCCCAACTGTAACTACAACATATACTGTTACCAGCACAGATGCCAGTGGTTGCTCAGCAGAAAGAATCATAACAATTATTGTTAAGAATGAATGTGCAGATTTTAATGTACCGAACGTATTGACACCTAACAACGATGGAATAAATGATGACTTTGTGGTTAACGTGTTACATTCTTCATCATATAGCATAACTATATATGATCGTTGGGGTAAACAGGTGTTCTCATCCAGTAATCCTGCTGATTATTGGAATGGAAGGATAAATGGCACTGATAATCTTGCGCCGGATGGTACATATTACTACTCCATTAAAACCACATGCGGTATTAACGAATACAACAAAAAGGGATTTGTAGAAGTGATGGGCGAAAAATAGTTTGCTGAATTATTAATAGCGCATTTTTACCTATTGGTCGTCCTTTCCCCTATTTTCAGGGTATTTGATCAAAAAAAAAATAAAAAAATCGTATTTTTGTAACTTGTCCGATAGGATAGTTTATAATTTACGCTAGGGATAAGGATGGGGAAAAATATTCTTAAGATTAATTTAGTATTTGCATTTATCCTTTTTGGGTTAAACACTTCTAGTGCCGTAACAAATACAGCCACCACATCCGGAGTATGGGAGTTGGCAACAAACTGGTCATTAGGCCATGTTCCTTTAGCTACCGAAAATGTGGTTATCCCCGGTGGAAGGACAATTACCATAAATGCGTTTG
>Ga0206806_1009_pt1 | contig 27124 bp, 25 predicted proteins | sample Alteio_BWOrgCont_60_FD_152911 | JGI IMG/M metagenome (GOLD analysis project Ga0206806, IMG submission 152911) | Enriched cells from forest soil in Barre Woods Harvard Forest LTER site, Petersham, Massachusetts, United States -... | ecosystem: Environmental > Terrestrial > Soil > Temperate forest >... | reverse complement strand
TTTTTCTTGTTGAGCTTGTTGACGAGAAATATCTTGGGCGCCATAGAGCAAAAGAAGATATATCATGATTCGATTTTTTTTGTAATAAGCTAGATGTAAAGGTGTTGTACCATCCTTTGCTTGAGCATGAACATCGGCACCATGTTTGAGTAATAGTGCAGCGGTACAAAAACGATTATAGAAAACTGCAGTCCACAATGGAGTATATTTTTTACTATTTTGAGTATTTATCTTTGCTTGATTGTTAAGTAGCATATTTATAATTGCTACATTATCAAATTTGCAGGCGTAATGTAGTGAGGTTATGCCATGATGTTTTTTTGACGTTTGTATATTAGGATCTGCTTTATGTTCAAGTAAAATTTGTAGAGCTTTTACATTACCAATTTCGCAGGCAACATGTAAAGGAGTATATCCATCTATATCGGGAATATTTGGATCTGCGTGAAATGTAAGTAACAAACGTATTATATCAATAAATCCCTTGTCTGTTGCAATATACAGTGGGGTTACGCCATTTAATTTTTGGATGTTTGGATTTGCTTTATGTTCAAGTAAGTTTTGTACAATGTTGAAATGACCTTCATCTGAGGATAAATGAAGAGCCGCTTGCCTATTGATAAAGGTTTGACTATTAACATCTGCTTGTGCCATAGTCAGTATGTTTACTATATCAAAAGATCCGTTTTCTGCAGCAGTATCGAGTGGTATAAAATCTTTTTGAGTTCTAGCATTAACATTGGCACCACTAGCAATTAGTAGTTTGACCATTGGAAGATTTTTGTTGAAACAAGTAAGGTAAAGTGGAGTGCATTTTTTATTGAGTGTTTGTGTTTCTATATCTGCACCATTATCAAGAAGAATCTTTGCAGTATCACGTAAGTTGAGTATAAAGGATAGATCTTTGTTTGTTATATCCGTATCGCATAGTCGGAGTAGCTTTTCATTACGGTTGTTTTGAGTTCGGTTTTTTTGTAAATTTTGCTGCATGCGCTTTTGTTGTGCAGCAAGTTGTTTTTTGCCATGCATAGCAAAAGATGTGTCGGTGATACATGTTGCCATGAGAATGAATGGAAACAAAATGGTTTTGAAGAACATAGTTTTTGAATAAGTTATCGGAATAAAATCATTAATAAAGATAATATCACGGTGTAAAGAACAATGGTTTCAATTAAACTTTGTGCAAGTAAACTTGTGCGGGAAAGAATATTATACGCATCAGGATTGTTGCTGATTTGTGTGCATGCTGCAGCGGCTGTTATTCCTGAACTAATTCCTGTGCCAAGCGTTCCAAGTCCTGTACATAATCCTGCGGCTAAAAATATAACTCCATCAATCATATTTTCTGTTGTGGTGTAAGGAACAGCAAAAAGGAGTGTGATTGCAATTAATAAACAAAAAATAACGGGTGTTTCGATTAACGCTTCACTAATAAAGGTGAATGAAAGTAATTTGTCATATATTTTATTGTTTTTTCCAATGCTATTGATTGCTGCTTTTGCAAAACAACTTAATCCGATCGCAGGACCAATGCTGCCAATTCCAACACATAATCCACTTGCAATGAGACGAAGACTATCAGTAACGGTGACAATTACACCAGCTTTATTTTGAATAAAAAGTGAAACTAAAAATGCTGCAATGATAGGAGTTTGCGTAATAACTTGTGTCATCAACATAAATCCTGAAATGCGTTGTGCAAAAAACGGTTGACGTGCAACTGCGTGGCATGCTGCTTGTGCAGGGATTGCGGAAGCAAATCCTACGACTAAACCTGTTATTCCCATTGCTGCAATGATGCCAACTTCAGCATAATTTGCAAACATATCACCGGAAGTTTGAGAGGTGTAATATAATAAAAGAATTGAAACGAGCAATCCTAAAACTGCAACTGTTTCAACTAATGCCATGCCAATCATAGCAACACGCATAATATCTTCTTGCGCTGCAGGTTGGCGATCAATATTTTTTAATGCACTCCAACTAATGAGGCCTTCTCCAAGACCAACAGAAATTGAGCTCAGTGCTATGGAAGTTGCGATGGCGCCAAAATGTAAAAATTCAGATGAATTGTACATATTGCTTGGTCCTTATAGAATTAATGCCCACCTTCTTGTGTTCCTAAAGAAATATAGGTGAGTGTCAGCATTGCAAATACAAATGCTTGCAAAAGACCCTCAAATAACGTAAAAAATCCGATCATTAAAAAATTAAGACCAGATAAAAGACCTAATGTTTCAAGAATAATTGATCCACTGATGAATGTAAAATAGAGTTTGGTGATAATTGCTCCTCCAAAAATATTACCAAATAAGCGGAATGATATTGATACAATGGAAGATAATTTTCCAACAATGTTGAGCGGGAGCATTACAAAAAATGGTTTAAAAAAATCTTTGATATATGCACCAATGCCGCGTGCTTTGATTGATGCTGCTTGCACATACAAAAATGAAATAATGCCAAGTGCAAGTGTTGTATTAAGATCTCTGGTTGGTTCTTCAAGCCATGGAATGAGTGGTGCGGTGTTGCAAAGCGCGATAAAAATAAAAAGAGATGCTGCAAACACGCAATGTGAAAACACAAATGTTCCGAGTGATTGATGCGTTAAATCAATAAAAAAAGAAACAAATCTCATGAGTATAAAACGGCCAAGAACGGTGTGATGTAAAAAAAAATTCACGCATGAAAGTGCTAGTGCGAGTAACAGCATAATAATCCATGTGTGGAGTATTATTTCACTATTTACGGTCAATAGTGGATGCTCTACATAATGCAGCGTGGAAGCAAAAGAGTATTGATGTGTTTCGAGTAATTCAGAGCCGTTCATACGAGCGTACCTTTTTAGTATGTATGATATACCAAAATGTGATTGTAAAAGATATTAGTACCAGTATAAGATTGATTACTGACGAGTGCAATATATAGAGAACAGACAGTGATAAAATGGCTAAACGGAGTGCTGATAGCATGACTGATGCCATAAGATGGCGGGTAAATGAAGCGTGATACAAAGATAAAGCTCTCCTTTGTTGGGTAACAAAGAAGAGCCCGTATAATGTCCCGATCAATAATCCGAGGATGATTGAAAACATATTTTTAGTTAGCTAGTTTTTTTAAACCTTTGTGTTTCCAGTATTCAGATACAATCGATGCTGAACCAGTGATCACAATAACACCATGGCGTTCATCAACTGTTTTTTGTGCAGCTTCAAGAGCTTCAGCAAAATTTGCGGTTGCTTTTGCTTTTATTTTTAAGCTTTTGATATCATTGGTGATTTTTTCAACATTCCAAGCTTTGTGACCTTTGTGTCCTGGAACTGTTTCTACTGGACATACAACAACTTGACCAGATGTTTTTTTGAAGAAATAACGGAGTAATTTAATCAGTTCATGCGTATCTAATTCTTCATTGTTGCAACCAAGAATAATTGTTAATCCTTTGAGTGGTTTTTTGTAATGAAGAAGTCTGGTACCAAGAAGTAAATTTTTGAATGCATCAAGATTACATGCAGGGTCTAAAAGAATTGTTGGTTTTTCTTTTTCTAGTAATTGGAAATGTCCAGGTAATGTGCTTAATGTTTCTTTCCAGAACTGTTCGATTGTACGTTTTGGATTGAGTTCAGTTTGACGTTTAACTTCTAATGTTGGTCTTCCACGTTGGCCTTTTTTCTTGGTCAGAAGGCTGTTAGTTACTAAAACAGCATCTTTGTTAGCGAATGAATTGATATAAATAGATGTAATACGTTCTGCTAATGCCGCACATCTGCCGTGCAACTGTTCAAATGGATATGCAAGTGGTGCAAGTTTACGAATAGGCATTGCCCACTCTGCATTTTTTGCAACAACAATTTCTTGCATTGTTTGTAGATTAAGTTTGCTTTGATCAGCTGAAACCACAATTGATGTTGGTTTAACAATGCTTAAAATTTCTTGAATTAATGCTTTATCGGTATGTTTTGCATTCGGAGCTGCTTGAGGATCAATAATTCTTGTGATTGCTACAATTTTTGATAAACAAATGTTGGTTGCATCAGCAGGACCATTTTCATGTACTTCTAAAATAGCCACATCAACATTGCTTTGTTTGAAGTAGACAAGTGCCATCATGGTGAGTAATTCAAATGCATTTAATGATAAGTTAAGTTCTTCAGCGGTATTGATAACTTCATTACCAACATCAGTAAAATTTTTGTTAGAGACAACTTCATTATTCAGAGAAAAGCGTTCGTTATATGTTAAAAAATGTGGCGTGTAAAATGTACCGACCGTTAATCCTTCTTCTCGTAAAAGACGTGTTGTAAAATGAGCAGTTAAACTTTTTCCGTTGGTACCGGCGATGACGATACTTGGAACTTTTTGAGAAAGGGAACCAAGAGCTTTATCGAGTTGTTTGAGAGCAGAAAGAGAAGTATCAGCACGATTCGTTGTCCAATGGGTATCTAAATAATCAACAATCTCATTGTAACTGCGTTGTTTACTCGCCGCTTTGGCTGATGCGGTTGGCTTTTGTGTGGTTGTATTTTTCATCGATTTTCTCCGTTCTCTAATGGTTATTTATTATTACTTTGATATTCTGAGTATATGTAAGTTATAGATGCCATTTATCTTTATTTTCAAGAAATTTGAGAAAATTTAGTCAGTTAGGCAAAAACATAACCTACTATTCATCGTACAACAGAATGCAAAAATGTCAAACAAGAAATTTTAATAGAGCCATTGAATCATTATTTACAAAAGAAAAAGGCCTTATATGGAACCATTATTTTGGAGTAATCTGGCAACAACTGAGTATGTTGCAAAGGTGCTGCAAGAAGGCAAGGTTGTTTTAGCAGAAGGTGATACTGTTTTAGGCCTGCTGGCCGATGTATCGGAACAAGGCAGAGCACAACTTGACCATATAAAAAGTAGGTCGCAAAAGCCATATCTTATTTTGATTGGCTCCTCTCAAAAAGCATTCGATTTTATTGAAATTGGCGCAGATAAGATTTTTCAAACTGAAAAACTTATCAAAAAATGTTGGCCAGGCCCAGTTACTTTGATTTTTAAGGCCAAGACAGATGTTCCTTTGTATCTCAAATCTGCAGAAGGCATGGTTGCCTTGCGAGTTCCTGACCATGCAGGGCTGTTGCAACTGCTCTCTGGCTTTGACGGATTGTTTTCTACAAGTGCCAATAACAGTGGTCAACCAGTCCCCAATGCAGTTGATGAAGTTGACCAATCTATTTTAAATTCCGTTGCTTGTGTGGTGATGAATGATGCACACAAAAAAACAAAATCTGCATTACCTTCCACAATTATTGATTGCACGGGAGATACATTAGTTGTTGTGCGTCAAGGTGCATTTGATCCTTCGATACATTTTTGAAGACAAAAACACTCAGGATGACCGGAAGAGAAAATAAGCCTTGTGAGTTGTGTTAATGTCATTTCTTTTTGTGAGTACTGCGCTAGATTTTCATCATCTATTTGATGATAGGTCAGTTGTAGCTTATATTCTGTTGGCGCATTTATTACAGGAAGCGTAACAATAGTTTTTCCGTTGGGACTCATAATACTTTTGACAATGCCATAGCCACAATCAATAATTTCATTGCCATAAACATCCCACAATATTGTAGTGCCAAATTTACAAAGAACTGTATCTTCTCCTTTTTGAAGTTTACCTGATTGTGATTGTGATAGTAGTTGTTGATTGTTGTTAAATGTCAGTGATGTTATAGGACCAATAGTTTTCATGAATATTTTATCGTACCCTGCAGAATGAGAACTTGATATATCCCAGATCATAATGATGCCATTTGAGTGACCAGCTGCAAGATAATCGCCAGTTGCATCAACAGCAAGAGCGGTGATATGAACTGATTCTTTTGTGTGATGAGCTGTAATGCATTGCATGTTTTCATCAAGAAGTTGTAACGTGTGCCCGCAGTTTGTGATATGAGTGATCATTTTTTTATGAGGAATACATTGTGGATGCAGCAGTTCTGATAATTCTGGTGTTGTTACATTATCATCAAGTGATTGTTCTGGTATGGAAACTGCAGTTACATTATCAAGATTTTCGATATTAAAAAGAATATATTTTTGTTTGTCATATTTTAAGCAATCAGCTTTAGCAATTATTGTTATGTGATCAGGGCTTAGCGTTAATTTTACGATACAATAAATACTTTTATCGTTTTCAGGATATATGATTATCTCTTCTGATGTTGCAATATTGTATAAACGTAATATGTCTCGACAATAACTGTGGATAATATGTTTATTATCAGGATGAAAAATAACTGTTGTAGAATCAAATAAATCATTTTTTAAAGGAATTGCCTGTGGCACCCCTTGAGCATCAAGTTCCCACAGTTTGTATATTGGAGCGCTTTGCTGACGTGCATGGCGTGTTTCAGCCAAAATATATTTGCTATCGTCACTGATGATGATATTGAAACAGAGGTCTATTACTTTGGTAATGCTGCGACAAGATTCATTTTGAAGGTTATAACAATTTATGTGACCTTCGGCTATTGTAATAAAGAATTTGTTGTTTGGGCTGAAACAGAAACGTCCATGCAATTTAGTTGCAAGAGGTTTCGCTTCTTTTGTATCGAATAATGTTGTGCATGGTACGAAGTTATCTGTTGCAAGATCATGGGTGAGGAACTGCCCATTGTTGCTGATTCTGAGTGGTTGTGGAAAGCGTGAATTAATATCTCCTGTTATTCCAGTTTTTTTGATGAAAGATTTGTTGATTTCTTTGTTTCTGAGTTGCGAGTAGAGATTATCGATCTGTTTGCACACATCAAGTGGCAGAGTGCGTGCAATTTCTTTTTTGTAGAGATATCGATACAATTCATCATTCTTTGTTTGTGATGAAACATGTGTTGTCTCCATGCCAGTGAGTTGTGTGGAAATCAGTACAAGAGATAGTAGTGTGTATTTCATTATTACCATTAATATTTAAATATTTGATCTGTGTTACCTTCCACAATTATTGATTGCACGGGAGATGAGTTAGTTGTTGTGCGTCAAGGTACGTTTGATCCAAATTTGTTGATGTTCCAAAACAACCCTAGATAAATTCAATGTTATTCTTCTTCTGTGAGAGTTGAACCAAATGTGTATTTTTTAATTGTGCATATAAATTATCGATTTGTTTGCGTATATCGAGTGGTAAGATATGAATGATACATTTTTTATAGAATGGTAAATAGTTTTTGCACAATAAAAAATATGCATTATCTTTAACGTCCTTGTTATGGATCTGCATTAGCATGTCGTTTAAGCCGATTTCTCCTTTGTAGTGTGATGATAAACATTCTCTTAAAAATGAAAGACCTTTGCATGGTTTTGGTTTGTTTTGTTCGACTTTTTCCATTATTGCATAAAGATCATCATTCTTTTTTGATGAAACATTTGTTGTCTCCATGCCAGTGAGTTGTGTGGAAATCAGTACAAGAGATAGTAGTGTGTATTTCATTATTACCATTAATATTTAAATATTGGAGTAGTTTCTTATTTTTTGTTTGAACGATAATGATCCATTCTTATCAAAAGTGAGTGATTTTATAATACCGTAGGTTTTTATAACATCTTTTTCATTCATTTTATCAAATAATATTCCATAGATAATGATTGTTCCATTGGAATGGCCTATAGCAAGATTTTTTCCTTCGGGGTCAATAGCCATTGCAGAGATATAACTATTTTCTGGAGCACTATGCGATGCGACAATGTTCATAGTTTCATCAAGCAGTTGGAGTGTGCGTCCGTTATCTGTTATATGAGTGAACATTTTTGGATAAGGAATACAAAGAACTGGTAACATTTTTTTATGACAGGATTGTTCTGGGAATGTAACTGTTGTTACATTATCAAGATTTTTAATATTAAAAAGCACATGGCCATAATGGTATGTATCATATTTTTTTGATATGGTTTTTGCGAGTATTCTATCGTCATTGATAAAAGTTACATTAATAATATTACCAATGATTTCATCGCCATTGAATGTGATTTGTGTACTATCACTTGTGGCAATATCATAGAGATGCAATCTGTTATCATAATCACTGTAAATAATCTGTTCATTATTTGGTAGGAAGTTGACTGCGCTGGCTTGCGTGAGATTATTTTTTAAGTAAACCCCGTTGAGTAAGCCTTTGTGATTAACTTTAAAAAGTCTATACCGCGGCATACTTGGAATGAGATTAGTTCTGAAATCAATTAAAATATTTTTTTTATCAGGAGCTATAACAAATCTATAAATTGTTTCTTCACCGTAAGATATATTACGTGTAAAAAAATTGTTATTATCGCTGATTATTAATTTTGATTGACGTGGATCTTCTAAGTTTATTCGTTTGATTAATACATGATTTTTGTTTTTATTTGAATGTGTAGTTTCCATGCCAATAAGAGTGGTGCTGATGCATACACTTAATATTAAAATATATTTCATGAATTTATCTTCTTTTAAATTGATTATTGTGTGATAATGGCAGCATTATATCACCAATTATGTAAAATATATATGTTGGTACAAAAATAAAAAAAAGGAGAAAAAATGAGAATGTTATTTTTTTTACTGTTTATGTTGCATGCATCTGCATGTGCTATTTCAGATGATTATGTGACCATAGCAATATTAGCAAAAGATAAAGCCCACACATCGCCATTGTATCTTGAATGCATAGAACATCAGACATGGCCAAAGAATAAAACATATCTCTATATTCGTACGAATAATAATAATGATGCAACTGCTCAGATTTTAAAAGATTGGATTTCGTGTGTTGGTCACCAGTATGCAGATATTTATTTTGATGACACAAATGTTGATGAACCTGTAGAACAATTTGGGCAACATGAATGGAATTGGATGCGTTTTAAAGTGCTCGGTAAAATTAGACAGCATTCTGTTGATTGGGCGCGAGAACATAACTCACATTATTTTGTAGTTGATTGTGATAATTTTATTTATTCAGATACGCTTTCGGCAATGATAGCATTGCAACTACCAATTGTTGCTCCTTTTTTGCGTTGCTATGCATATGAAAAACGTTTTTATTCTAATTATCATGATGCTATTGACGTGAATGGCTATTACGCTCCATCAGTTTTGTATTATGATATACTTGATCAAAAAATACGCGGTATTATTGAAGTATTAGTTGTGCATTGTACTTATTTTATTCGTCACGATGTGACTGATAAGATTTGTTATGATGATGAATCATATCGCTATGAATATGTTATTTTTAGTGATTCAGCGCGCAAGCAAAAGATTCCACAATACATTGATAATAGAAAAATATACGGATACATTTCTTTTGCTGAAAGCACACAAGAATTAAAAGTAGAGGCATATGATACATATTTTAAGGAGTAGTGAGTATGAAGCGAACTGGGTTTAGTTTAATCGAATTGATGGTTGTTGTTGCAATTATTGCATTTCTTGCAATGATTGCAGTTCCTAATTTTAATCGTTTTTTGGCCAAAGCAAAACGAGCTGAAGCGTATATGAATTTAAGTTCAATTTATGCAGCAGAAAAAGCATATCATGCAGAACATGGAAAATATTCAGATGTTCTCAGTGGTGAAGGTGGAATTGGTTGGAGGCCGGAAGGTAAAACATATTACACGTATGGTTTTGCAGGAGCAGAAGGAAGAAATAATTTTGTGGGTAAATTAGGAGCTTCTGGATCGCAATTGCAAGGTTCACGTGCTGATAAAAATGGATTTGTTGCAGTTGCTGCTGGCGATATTGATGGTGATGGCGATGTTGATATTTTAACGGTGGATGAGAATAATAATATTGTTATTATGCGTGATGATTTAGTTTAAAATTTAATACAAAAAAATATGGACTGTTAGTTTTTAACAGTCCATATTTTTTTTAAATGCTTATTATTTATGCAAGTCTTTCTATGAGCAAGGAAGCATTAACTCCAGGTTGTATTCCACCAAGGGTTGTGAATATAACTGGATTTACGAGAGATGTATGGTTTACAAGTGTAATTGCAGCTCCTGCAGGAACAGTAATAATTGCTTGTCCTGTAGTGAGACTTCCTGCAAGTACACCATAGGTTGAACTTGTATTAGCAACACCATTAACAAATAGAGTAAATTGATTTGCTGCTGTTCCTGATACAATAAATTCAAAACTGTAGGTACCTGCGCTGAGTAAAGTAACTGTAGCAGTACCGGGCGTGTGCGCAATAGTTCCAACAATAGGGCCATTTGAATCAAAGGTGATAGCAGTGTCAACGGCAACAATTTGAGGTGAAACATTGTAGACATATGCAAAGTCAGTAATTGTTACACCTGTAGCACCAGTTGGTCCTGTATTACCAGTAGCCCCAGTAGCTCCTGTTGCGCCTGTTGCACCGGTAGGACCTGTACTACCTAATGGGCCAGTATTACCAGTTGCGCCAGTATTACCAGTTGCTCCAGTGTTACCAGTAGTTCCAACTCCATTTGTACCAGTTGCACCAGTTGCGCCAGCAGCTCCGGTTGCACCAGTTGGTCCAACGCTTCCAGATCCTCCAGGTCCAGTTGCACCAGTTGCACCGGTAGCACCAGTTGCTCCAGTTGTACCAATTCCGGTTGCGCCTGTAGATCCAGTTGCACCAGTTGTTCCAGTAATTCCAGTAGCACCAGTTATACTATCTCCGGTTGGGCCAGTAGGGCCAGTTGCTCCGGTTGCCCCAGTTGGGCCTGTAGCGCCAGTTGCACCAGTAAGACCACGTCTCCCTTGGTGACCTCGTAGACCACGTGGACCTTTGCGATCTTCGCAACATTTGATACTCTCATGTGCTTGTTGAAGAATATCTTGGAACTGTTGATATGACATTTCTATAGTGTTGTTTTTTGTGTGATGTTTTGGTGAACGTTTTGTTTGTGTCATTTCACGCAGCAGTGTTCCATTGTGCAAATTGGTTATGTAATCATTGATGTATGATGAAATGGCAATAAAATCACCTTTATGTGCAAAAAAAGATTTACATTCTTGGACAAAGCTTACAAGGTCACGAGTAACTATTTCGGCAGTTGAACGTGAAATGATATCTTTATTTTCTTGGATAGCATGATATACAGAAATGAGTTCATCAGTGTGATCTTCAGGATCAACAACATCATACATAAAAGCGATAAGAGCTTTTAATTTTGTTGGGACATGTGCAACATCAATAACTGATTGAGGTTCACATGTTGTGGGCAGGGTATAATTGTATGTTGTGAGCATTTGCGCATACAAAAGAAAACGTAATAATTGTTTTTTTGGTAACATTCTTCAGACTCCTTTTTTTAAATGATTACTATCCAAAAATAATAATTACTTTTTTTTTATGCAAGAGAAAGCTGAAATAAAATTTGTTTTTGAGCAAGTACAAATAATAATGCACCGAATGCAAGAAAGGGTCCGAAAGGAATTTTAGTTTGTAATGAAGATGTATTGTCTGTGTTGTTTTTTGTGAAAAGTAATAGCAATAATCCGTATAATGATCCGAGTAGAGATCCAAGCATGATGCTGACCCAGCATCCAATAATTCCGGTAAATGAACCAATCAATACTATCAGGTCAAAATCGCCTTCACCAATGCCGTCTATATTTCGCAGATATTTAAAGATACTATTGATGCTGAACAAAAATAGGTAGCCAAAGAGGGCACCAGCGATACTTTCTCTTAAAGATAGTGGCAATAAACCATAAGCACTGAAAAAGATACCGAGTGGAGCAAGAAAAATAGTAACAAAACGGGAAATGAGCATTGTTTCTATATCAGAACGGATGGTTACGATTAATGCAGAAAAGAATATAAAATACGCACAAAAATAATGGATTGGAATAGTAGTGTACAAAAGTGAGAGTACGATGGCGGTAAAAATTTCAATAAAAGGATACAGCAAAGAAATGCGTTGATGACAGTTGCGACATTTTCCACCAAGCAGCAACCATGAAAGCACTGGTATATTGTCATACCACGTAATTAACGAGTTACAGTGTGGACATGATGACCGAGGAGTTATAAGAGATTGATTTTTAATAAGACGATACGCAACGACATTTAAAAATGATCCCCAGCACAAAAAAAAAGGAATCAAAAAATAATAAGGAATTATAATCTTCCTTCTGCCTTTAATGTATCGAGTAAGCGATTAATTTTTTCTACTTTTTCGTAATCATCATCATAGCGAAAAATAAGATTTGGAGTGTAACGACCATGAGATGTTTTGGCTAATGCTGTACGCATTGAAGGTTTATAAAGTACCAATGTTGGTAGTTTTTCTTCAAACTCAGGTTTGCCATTTGTTGCAAGAAATAAAACAGCACATGTTCCACCATCAGGAGAAAGATGTACTCTGTTGATGAACAATCCGTGGAGGCGTGGTTCATCGATTGTGATTTGTAGAAAAAGCTTGGAAATTTCCTGATAAAAATAGGATTCTCTTTGTGCTTTTCTTATTTCTTGCTGTTTGCTCATGGGGATTAGTCTTTAGGTGCTGTGCCTGCAGTGATCATGCGCATCATGTTTTGTTTGATTGCACGAACAAGTCGTTTTCTTCTTTTTTGTGTGGTTGGTTCAAAATAGACGGTGCGTTTCATATCACGTACGATACCTTCACGTTCTATTTTCTTTTTTAATTGTCTGAGAGCTTTATCGATGTGTCCACTGACAGATATTTCGACATTTGATTTTTTTGACATGTAAATCAAAAACCTTTCGTTATATTTTTTAAATGGCTAGGGTTATTATCATTATAATACTGTACTTTAGGCCTACTGTCTAGAAGGTTACGTTCAAACCAGCCATAAGAGTTGAGCTTCGGTATGAGTTGCGCTGTGAAAATGGTATTTGCCACAGGAACCCGATGCCAATATTGGGCGATAGATCGTAATTAAAGCCAGCGTTGCCGAGTTTTGTTTTGAATGTGGAGATACATTCAAGAACTTCAGGAACAAAGGCTGGATCGTTGTTTTTGACGCAAATTTCATCTTTTTGGTGATCAAGCACAAACCATTCAAAATACATAGAAAGGTTATCCACAAAGTGGTACGCCGCAATACGAGCGCCAAAATACCAGTTATCACCAGGTTGTATTGATACATCGGTTGAAAAAGGATAAAGGTTCATTTGGAATTCACTGTTGGGAACGGGCATATTGCAAAAATCTTTTTTGAAGAAATGGGTGTATCCAGCTTCTCCGCCAATTTCTATGGTTTCACGGAAATCAAGATTGAACCCTGCAGTAAATCCAGCGCTTGAGTGGCCGTTGTTGCCAAAAGGCGCGGAAAAGAATTTATGGCTGGTTTCTTTTTTGCCTGGAGAGAAACCTCCGCCAACTTCTATGTATGGAATGAATAAGAATTTTGCCCAGTCGTTATCGGCGTCTTCATTAACTTGAATAGCCTGTCGCCAATAAGCATAGATGCGTGTTTCTTCAGCGGATGTTTTGATGAAATCACACAAATCAATATTGCTTTCTTCAGCAATTTCATCAAGTTGTTCCATGAGAAAATGTTCAATATCGGTTTTGTTTTGGAGTGTGGTTGTGAACGGCATAAAGTTATCTGCGGGATTATTGGTTAAATCAAGAGTTTCTTCACGTACTTGGCGAATAGTCGAAAAGCCTGTTTGTAAGCGTAAACCAAAATTATAGAATCTTACAGCAGCATCAAAGCGAATACCACGTTTTCTATATTTGAGTGGAAAAGAGAAAAAACCGTACAATTGATGTGGATCAATATTAGCTTCACTATTAAATCCGTCAACATTGCATTCTGGGTTTGTTGATTGACATGGTGGCAGGGAAGCTTGAGTGAAAAATTTCTTATACGCAGCCAATAAAGTTGGTTTTCCTGCAAAAGCTTTTTCAGGATCTGTAGTAGGTATTCCCCCAGGCCACATGCCATCATCATTGTATAGCAGCGAAATCATAGGAGTTCTGCCCGTTAAATCGCCAAGCGGAGTATCGGTAATGGTGAATCCACAATCATCAGTAAATGGAGAAGGTAGCGAACAACTACGTCCTCTAATTGTTTTGCCACGATCAGCATTTTGTGCAAAAGGAGAGATGGAAAGAACAAAGTGATCATGTTTTTTTTCTGCCCAATCATAATCTCTATAAAGAAGTTGTGTTTTAGTGAGTAAATGACTGTCATCCCAGTTGAGTGTTGAAAATGGAGGGATTGCATCATTTTTAGCGAGTGATGTTAAATCAGCATGTAGGTGTATTGTGGTGAGTGTACAGATGAATAGGGTAAGTAAAAATCGAAACAGTTTGTTTTGTTTATCGCGAAGCATAAGATTCCTTTTTTTTGTTCTTTTAAAAAACAAATCATCTCTTTATATCATTGTTATGGCAACACAGTCAACTTTACACTGTATTGCTTAAATTGTATATCCATAAAGCTTACATATTGCTTTGTCGGAAGAAAAGAGATAACATAAAGTTATATGGAATCATTATACTGTTCTTATTATCAAGCGCACGTTCAGCGCGAATTAACTTTATATGTTGTTGCAGCATTGCGTAGTTTTGAGCATCTTGCTTTTGATCGTACATTAGATCCAGAAACAAGTTTGTTTGAGTTTTTTGTACCAACTTCAACAGAAGAATATTTTTTGACCCTCATGAATTATTTGCAATCAGAGGGTCTTGTTCACGATCTTAAAAAAGTGCCGAACCGTTTAATCAATTCAGATCAACTGTAACAGTTTTTCAATCCGTTTGAACGCTTCTTGGCCACCGAGCATAGAAACAAGTTCATGAATACCAGGGCCATTTGTTTTGCCTATCATCGCCAAACGCAAAAACCAAAACAGTTCTTTTAATGATAAGCCACTATTTTTTGCAGCTAATTTTATCTGTGGTGTAAATTCCGCTTCATTGGTCAGTAACAGTTGTTTGTTTTCGGTAACAATAGTTTTCAGTTGATGGTATGCAGTTTGTGGAATGCACGCTTCAATATCAACGAGCATCACATTCGGTTGTGTGAAATAAAATTCAAGGGCACTCACAATATCAGCAGTTGTTGTTAATTCTGATTTTATTGTTTGAATGAGATTGGTCAAAGTTGTTTGATCAATTTTTTTTGCGCTTTCACCGTACGCAGCTTCTAGATAAGGACGACATTGCGTAGTCAATTGTTCTGGTGAGTATCTGTTAATCCAACTTTTGTTAACCCATTTCAGTTTTTCAATATCATAAGTTATGTGGCTTGATGCATTGATTGTATTAAAATTAAAGTGTTGCGCGAGCTCATTAAGAGACATAATTTCATCTTTGTATGATCCGCCGATAATAGAAACATAATTGGCGATAGCTTCCGGTAAAAAGCCAGCATCTTTTAGGTCGCGTAATGAAAATCCAAAATCACGCTTGGAAAGTTTTTTTCCTTCAAGATTCACTAAAATTGGTAAATGCCAGTACGTTGGTAATGGTGCATTAATGCCATGAAAAAGCGCTGCTTGGTTAGCGGTGTTAGAAAGATGATCAGCTCCACGGAAAATATGTGTGATTTTCATGAGATAATCATCAACAAAGTTAGCAAATATAAACGTAAAGCTGCCATCTTTGCGGGTAATAGCAAAATCAGAAAAGTTGCTCATATCAAAGGTGATGTTGCCGTACGCCAAATCGGTGATGGTTAAAGATAAGTTGTGATCGCATTTAAAGCGCCAAATATAGGGAACTTGTTCTGCAAGTGAGCGGTCAACTTCTGTTTGGGATAATGCTAAACATGTGCGGTCATAGCGTGGTGGCAATTTAAGTGCTTGTTGCCGTAGCCGTTTTTTTTCCAGTTCTGGTTCGGTGCAAAAACAACGATAAATCAGTTTTTTTTCTTCAAAAATGGTGCGTTGTTGTTCATAAAGATCGGTGCGTGCAGATTGATAATAGGGAGTATACGGTCCACCAACATGAGGACCTTCATCATAGGTAAGGCCAAGCCATGTTAAATCTTCAATAATTTTTTGTGCCTCAGGATCAAACATGCGCTGGGCATCAGTATCTTCAATCCGGAGAATAAAGGTGCCCTGTTTTTGTTTGGCAAATAAAAAATTGATAAGTGCTGCGCGGACATTGCCCAAATGCATCATTCCTGTTGGAGATGGGGCAAAGCGTACACGGATTTTGTGCATATTTGATTCCTAGTTTACGTGAATATTACCATTTTAGTTTACCTGCAATAGTTTCAAAGTCCAGATCGTGCTGGCAGCCTCTTGCTTTAAATTCTTTGACATATAGACTCTTGGTTTGCTATTTTGCTCCAAAAGGTTTTAGTAAAGAGGGTAGAATAATGAAGAAATGTCTCAAAATTACTTTGGTGTCAAAAATATTGGGGGAAACCTTACGGGATTCCATTCAGGCAGCAGCTCGCAAGCTTGCTATTGAAGGCACCGTTCAATTAGTCGAACCAAATGAAATGGTGATCATTGCATGTGGGGAAAAAGAAAGTATCGATGATTTTCTTGATGCTGTTCATGAAGGTTTTGGAGTCTATGTTCCGGAAGATGTTTTGGTTGAACCTTTTTTAAAAGAAAAGGATTATCGAGGGATTTTTAGAATCTTGGAATAACCATACATCTCTATTTTTGATACACTGTTGGTATGTATTTATATGAAAAAATGAACATTCCAACAGTTTTCTTTACTGCTTTTTTATTGTTCTGCTTTGCATCTGTTGCCGCTCAGCAAGAAAGTATGAATCATGATATTGTTGTGGTATCTGATAATGTTGTTGATGTAGAAAATATTAAAAAAGTTTTTTTTCAACCAATTCGTGTTGATGAAATTTCATTTGAATCCGATGCGATACTCCAGCAGCAGGAGTTTTTTTATCTGTTTCCTTTTCATGGTGGGGATTTTATAGATAGTGATCAACTTATTACCTCCCTTGAACTGTGCACCAAAAAAAATAAATTTTTTAAAGTAAAAATTGTGCTGTTCACTAATGATGAAAAGACTCGATTGCATATTGCTTTTGAAGCTGCATGGACATTCAAAAAAATTAAAATTCATAATGTTTATCAAGGCAAACATGCATTATCACAGTTGTATGTGATGGAAAGAGGGGAAATGTTTGATGCAACAAAACACACTCATTCTTGCAATACAATCAAACAATTTTTGCTCAATAATGGGTATTTTAATTGTGAAGTCACCAGCAACCTTGTATATGATCAACAGACAAAAGAAGTTGTAGTGCATATGTTTATCAACAAAGGTAAACGTTTTTCTTTTGGTTCAGTTGATGTTGCATTAACCATTGAACATGGGATATGTGATGATAATGATGATCTATGCAAGCAGATAAAAAAAAAGATTGTGCATGCATTGTCATCACGGTCATTTACGCAAGAACAGATTGATAAAGAATCAGCAGTAGTCAAAGAATATTTAGCTAAAAAAGGTTTTTTTTATAGCACTATTAAATGTAAACAAAAAATTGATCATGATCATGCGGTTGTTAATTTTGTATGGAAAATAGATATAGCTCAAAAAAGAGAGATTGTTTTTTTTGGGCATCGTTTTTTTTCTGAAAAAGAGTTGCTTGAAAAAGTCTTGGTCTTTGGACAATCGGTTTATTTATTGCCCGCAACATTATTAGCAGAAGAAATAGTATGTGCGTATAAAAGTGAAGGGTTTTTTAACGCGGAAGTTATAACGCAAGAAGAAAAGGATCGTTCATTTTTTATCATCAAAGAAGGGCCACGCGCCGTTGTACAATCGGTTGAAATACAAAATGGAATGTTTGTGTATCAGGATGTTATCAAAAAAAGATTTTTTGGAAAATTACTGAAACACAAATATTATGATGCGCAGCTTTATGATGATGCCATTGCACATCTAACGCATTATTATTTTGATCAAGGTTTTGTCTCTTTTGTTGTTGTTAATTATGAATGTGTGCCTACCAATGTTGAAAATGAATACACTTTAATTGTAACAATTGATGAAGGAGCGCGAAAATATATCACATCGTCAACTGTTGAAGGTTATCCGGCATTGAGCAGCCAAACACCTTTTTGTATACAAGAAGGTGGAGTGCCGTTTAATAGTAATATTATTGATGAGCAGCGTGCATGGTTGGTTACTCATTTTCAATCATTAGGTTTTTTGCGCGCTCGCTTTAAATCAGTCATAGAATCTCATGGTGATAATGTTACGATAAAATGGGTTGTTGATGCAGGTGAGCAGATACATTTTGGTAAAACAGTTGTGTCAGGAAGTTTATCGCTACCATTTTCATATGTTGAACGTTTGCTTTGTTACCAGGAAGGTGATTTGTGGGATCAAGCAAAAATAAAGCAGACATACAAAGCATTTAAAGATTTAGAAATATTTGAGTCTGTCCATCTTACAACTGATTACAATCACGTGCACGAAGACAAACCCGTTTCATTGAAGTTACACCTTGATGATCGTTATGAAATACGAACACGTGCCGGTTTTGAATTGCAGCATTTGCGTAAATATCACATATTTACCGGGCCAGCGTACCGAGTTGGTGGAACAGTAATTGTTAAAAATCCTACTAATTGTGCTGATCAGATCCGTTTTGATTGTGATTTTGCCACATCGCATCGTGAAATTGTTGGAAAATATCGGCGCCCCTGTTTTACGCAAAAACCTTTTTTTGTTCTTGCGCAAGTGTATAGCACGCTGTACGACCAATTTGGATTTATTGGAAGTGTGAATAGTGTGTACACAGTGTTGCAACATGGATTTTTTTGTGGTCTTCAAAAGAAAAATCAACGCTCTGATTTTGGATGTAATATAGGTTTTGATTGGACCAAGTTGCATATTAGCGATAAAGAGGAACCGTTATCATTTGCGCGTGCCATTGATTTTAAACCGCAATATCTAGAAAAATTGGTACCCTTTATTTTTATTGAACCGACATTTATGTTCGAATGTGTTGATGATGTGCTTAATCCTACGCGTGGTGGAATTGGGCTTATTTCTTTAAAAGGGATGTTTCCGCTCAACAAAAAATATAAAGATACATCTTTTTTTAAGATTCTTTTTGAGCAATCATTTTTTATTCCCTTAAAATATGCGGTAGCAGCATTCAGGTTCAGATGTGGACATATTTTTTATCGTGAATTTTCTGGTATTATGCCTTCCGAGCGTTTTTATTTGGGTGGATCACATTCGTTGCGTTCGTATGAATCAGATCTTGCACCACCAGTTGGTGTATTTGAGGATTATGATGGTGCAAAGCGTGTTGTTCCGCGCGGTGGACGCACCATGGTGAATGGTATTATTGAATTGCGTTTTCCATTGTATAAAAAAATTGGCGCTGTGTTGTTTCAAGATTTAGGTGCACTGAGTGGAAGGATGTTTGCTGATTTTAGACCCCAAGATCTTCTGACAGCGACTGGTTTTGGTTTGCGATTTTTCACTCCTGTTGGACCGCTGCGCTTTGATATTGGATGGAAGTGGCATAAACAGATTCCTGAAGAACGATCATTCGCGTGGTTTTTGACATTTGGTCAAGCGTTCTAATTAAATGGGCGATGTTTTGTACATCGCCCAATGCATTGCGGTTTAGTCAACTTCAGGTTCAGATACTGTGCGAGCTTTTTTGGCAGCGTTACCCCATGCGCTTCGAGATGTTTTTTCTTCTTGAGAAAGTTTGCTTTCAACATTTTGTTTGTTTTTAAGTCGGAAATATACTGATAAATATGCTTGCATCCCGGGAATATCCATTGTTTGCTGTTGATTTTCCAATGCTGTAATTTGATCATCTAATGTTTCATAATTTATAATTGATTTTTTAATTTCTGACATTTTTGCATCAATGACTCTATCAATTTCTTTTTGCGCTTGAGGATATTGGATAGCATTGATTTCTCCAATCAACTCATTACACGCTTCTTGAATGAGTCCATATTCATCAGTGATGTATTGTAAAAATTCATCTTTTTTGAGTAAAGCATGAATTTTGGATGAACGCGTAGGATAGAGGGTATTGTTACTGAGTACTTGAGCTACGTTGTCTTTAATTTTTATGATTGCATCAGTCCTATTAAATGAGCCTGTTTGATAATAGGAAATAATACTATCAATATTATAAACAAGAGCTACAATGACAAGGGTCACAGGAAAAGAAATTCCTAACCATTTTACGTATTCTACAGGTATTATACCTGCATAAGATCCTAGTTTAGTTGTTAGCCCCGTTGCGGCAAGAAGAGGAGCTTTTTCTTGAGTCAATTGTCCTATGCGTGAGCTTGTCAATGCAGCCAATTTTGCGCGAGCCCACTCTCTCCAGGTTTGTTCTGCACTGGCAAAGTTCATTTTGAGGTGTATTGCTGCGCAGATTGCAATGGCAGCGAAAAAGAGAAGTAATTTGTTTTTCATGTTTTTTCCTTTGGGCGCTCGAAGATACCCTTCAACAGGTTCAGGGCGAGCGCAGGAGATTGTTTTCACGAAGTTTATATGCCACGAGTTCAGTTTGAATTATGCACTTTGAATCGTGGCAAAAGCAATAATTTAAAGAGAAATAAAAAAACAGTTTCTTCACTTACCCACAATTTCTGTTACATTATATAATAATAGAACTTTAAGATAGAATTATCCTTTTAGAAAAGGGGTTTGTCATGCACGACGAGCACTCACATAAGCACGGTCATTCACACGGCCACGATCATAATCATGATCTACTCGAACATAGCGTTATTGATGAATTGGTGTGTCATTTGCCATATGCAATTTACTCAGTAGCATTTAGTCTTATCGCATTGAGCATTTATTCAGTTTTTTCCATGAACTTGGAGCCAGCAATTGTTAAAAAAGGTTGCAAGGCGCTGTTTCATAGTTTCCATTTTATGCATATTGTTTTTGCGGCAACAGGAACGGTTATCACATTTTGTCGTTTCTCAAAAAATTATCTGCGCGCATTAATCGTTGGTCTTGTTTCACCAACTTTTTTTTGTATCCTTTCAGATGCAGTTTTGCCTTATATTGGTGGTAGATTGCTTGGCGTTGACATGCATTTCCATGCATGTTTTTTTACTGAACCACAACGAGTGATTCCTTTTTTAATTGTGGGAGTTATCAATGGTTTTGTAATGAGTCGTCATCACTCCAGTAAACAGGGTGGATATTCACTCAGTTCTCACGCTACTCATATTTTTATCAGTTCTTTAGCCTCAACATTTTATTTGATGTCTCATGGTTTTACTAACTGGTATTCTTCAATTGGGAATGTTTTTGTTTTGATGATCATTGCCGTTGTTGTACCATGTACGTTAGCGGATGTTGTTGTGCCGATGACAATGGCACGATTAGGTAAAAAACCAGATTCATGCTGTGGGTAATCTCTGAGAGCAGGGTTTTGAAAGGAGCTGATGAGAAGTATTCGTTTTGATAACATTACCAAATATTATCATGGTGAACTTGTTATAGATAAACTTTCCTTGGAAATACCAGCAGGAACGTTTTTTGCGTTACTTGGGCCAAGTGGAAGTGGAAAAACAACACTTTTGCGTTTAATTGCAGGTTTAGAAGAGGCTGATTCAGGTTCAATTTTTTTGGGTGATGAAGATATTACTCATATGCCTATCTATAAACGTCCTGTTAATACAGTGTTTCAAAATTATGCCCTTTTCCCTCACATGAATGTTTTTGATAATGTTGCGTATAGTTTAACTATCAGAAACGTGCCAGAAGATGTTATTAAAGAAAAAGTTATCAAAATATTACACACCGTTGGTCTTGAAAAACATATTTATAAATCTATTCAAAATCTTTCTGGTGGACAAAAACAGCGTGTTGCATTAGCACGAGCAGTTGTTAATGAACCAGCTGTTCTTTTATTAGATGAACCACTTGCAGCGCTTGATTTAAAACTTCGTGAAAAAATGTTGATCGAATTGATTGATTTGCAATCTATTCTTAAAACTACCTTTGTGTATGTGACGCATGATCAATTTGAAGCATTAACAGTTGCCGATTATATGGCAATCATGAACGATGATGGTGAGATTGAACAAATTGGCACACCAAAAGAGATTTATGAGTTTCCGGTGAGCACATTTGTTGCTGCTTTTGTGGGAACAACTAATTTACTCAAAGGTACATTGCATATCAGCGGTGATCAATGTCATATTGAATTCGAAAGACTTGGCACATTTGAAGTTGCGTGTTCGCTTGAAAAAGAAGGAATGCGTGATGGAAGCATGGTCTTTATGAGCATTCGTCCAGAAAAGATTGATATTAGCAAAACTCCTTTGACCGGTTTTTCTAATATGTTAGAAGGTATTGTGCAATCAATTGTGTATCATGGACGTTCTACACAATATAATGTTCGGCTCAAAAATGATGAAGTGGTGCAAGTGTTTGAGCAGAATGAAGAACATTTTCCGCAAGAAACCATTGATTATGATGATTCAGTGTTTTTATATTGGCAAAAAGAAAATGTGGTGTTACTTGAAAAATGAAAATTAAAGAAATTGTTACTGACTTTTTTGCTGAAAATGCACCGTTTATATTTGTAGTTCCTGCAGTTTTGTGGCAACTATTTTTTTTATATGTGCCACTGTGTCTTGTTGTATATATGAGTTTTCAGTATGGTGCTGAGATAACAGGTTTTACATTTGATCATTATAAACTTATTTTGAGTAGCAGCCCGTATTTTTATATTATTGGCAGATCTGTTGTTATTGCAGCATGTGTGACATGTTTGTGTCTTATGTGTGCGTATCCTGTTGCATATTATTTAGCACTTAAAGTTGGCAGGCGTTGGAAAAACGTTTTGCTTTTTTTATTGACGTTACCATTCTGGACTAATTTTCTGATTCAAATTTATTCATGGGTTTTTGTGCTCGATCAAAACGGTTTGATTAATATGATGTTACTGAAACTGGGCATTATTCAAGAGCCATTGCATATGATTAATAACACGGGAGCTATTTTTTTTGTGATGCTTTATTATTATCTTCCATTTATGATTATGCCGCTCTATAGTATTTTAGAAAAAATTCAGCATGATCTCTTGGAAGCTTCAATGGATTTGGGTGCAACGCATTGGCAAACATTTCGACGTATCACACTTCCTCTTTCTATGTCAGGAATTAAAACGGGTGTTTTTTTGGTATTTGTTCCAGCATTCGGTGAATTTGTGATTCCTTCAATTATTGGAGGAGCGCATCATTTATTTGTTGGATCATTAATTTCTCATTATTTCTTGGTTGCACGCGATAGTCAGTTGGGCGCAGCATTCACGATAGTCAGTGGTTTTGTGTTGTTAGTGTGCGCTTTGCTCTTTAATTGGTTGTGTACGGTGCCTCTTCAAAAAGTACAAAAAGCAGAACAAAAGGAGTTGGCATCATGAAAAGTTTGAGTTCATACATGATACCAATTGCTGTTGGAGCATTGTATCTTTTTTTATATATTCCTATTTTTGTTCTGATCGTTTTTTCTTTTAATGCCAATGCATTTACCTGTGCATGGACTTCTTTTACAACTGATTGGTATGCCGATCTGTTTGCTTCAACAGAAGTGTGGCATGCGTTAAAAAATTCTCTCATTATTGCGTTTTCTTCTGTTTGTTTAAGTTTGACTATTGGTTCAAGCTTAATTTTTTTTGGCTCTCGAGATACGGTCAAACGTTTATTGCCTTTTTTTTATGGAAGTTTAGCAATGCCAGAAATAGTTTTGGCTGCGGGATTACTTTCATTTTTTTCTTTTTTTATTGTACCACTTGGTGCGATGACGCTCATAGCTGGTCACACATTACTTGGCCTTGGATATGTTATTCCGATTCTATATGATCGATTCAGTGAATTGGATGAAAGTTTAATTGAAGCTTCTTATGATCTTGGCGCAACCCAAAAACAAACTTTTTTTTCTATTGTATTGCCATTGCTGATGCCTGCATTGATGGCATCAGGTATTTTGGTGTTTATTATCTCTTTAGATGATTTTCTTATCTCATTTTTTTGTGCAGGAGCATCGGTGCAAACATTACCACTGTATATTTTTGCAGTCATTCGTACAGGTGCATCACCAATGATTAATGCATTGTCAACGATCATGCTCATGGTGAGTAGTTTGTGTGTGCTTCTTTTTTCTTTTGTACATGTGAGAAAATTGAGGACTCCCGAATGAAACATGTAAAACCAATGAGCATTGTAGTCAAATTTTTTGTTGTTGTAATGATTGGCGGATTAATTATTGCATTTCTCTCTTTAGGCCGTTTAACGGATTTGGTAAACGAAAAAAGAAGTATCAATGTTTTGGTGTGGGGTCAGCTTCTTGATAAAGAGTTTTTATCTGAGTTTGAACAGGAAACAGGCATACGTGTTAACATGAGTTATATGGAAAATAATGAAGAACTGTTTGCTAAAATACACTCAACTGAAGCACATGATTATGATCTTATTATGCCATCTGATTGGGCTGTAGATTTGTTGATTAAAGATGGTTTAGTAAAAAAACTTAATCGCAATAAAATAACAGTATGGGATAATCTTTATCCGACATTGTGTCATCATTATTTTGATCCAGGTAATACATATACAGTTCCGTTTTGTTGGTCATTGGTGGGGCTTGGAATAAACCGTTTAAGTTGGGGTAGCAAAGCTACCCCTAAAAAAACATGGGGTTTGATTTTTGATGAACGCATTATGCCCAAGCGTATTGGAATGATTGAAAATCCACGAGCACTTATTGTGCTTGCGGCTTTTTATTTATTTGGAGAGATTAGACCACTACAAGATGATGAAGTAGATAAGATTAAAAAATTATTGATGAGGCAAAGATCCCATGTGGAAATTTACACTGATTCTCGTTCAGAATATGTTATAGCTTCAGGTGCTGTTTCTGTTGGAGTGGTTCTTTCGGGTGATTTATTAAAAATTATGAGACGATTTGATACGATCGATTTTGTTATACCAGAAGAAGGTGCATTTGCGGTGATAGATTCCTTTGCTATACCAATAACTTCTGAAAAAGATGATTTTGTGTATTCATTTTTAAATTATTTATTCCGTCCTGATATTGTTGAAAAATACGCAGATAAATTTGATTTTTTTCCCGCTATAAAACTTGACACTATTGAATATGATGATCGATTTGCTCGATTAACTGAACCCACCCAAGATCTTTTTGATAACATACATTTTTTTGAGGACGTCATTTCTAAAGAAGTAGTTAATGATATTCTTATTACTTTAAAAACATAATATCTTTAGTTATATCTTTACTTTTGATATAGCATTATTTTATTGTCTTATGGTCTAAAAGTTGACATTGTTTGAAGGTTGACATTATAAAATAATCAAGGTATGCGTGTATTGGGAGGGTTGTGAAGTAAAAATTATTTTTTTGGTAAGTAATAGTGAAGTAGTAGTAGTTTCAAAAAAAAGGATGAGTATATGAAAAGATGCTTTTCTCGCTATCGGTTAGCTCTTTTTGCGATGTCTTTACTATCTTCTGCTGCAATGGCAGATCAGATATGGAGAGGAACGCAAGGAACAGACAACGTCATTGACGAAGATCTTGTTATCAAAGGTGACGTGTTGCTACGGTTGGGAGCAACAACAATTAGAGCAATTCATAAAGACGTAACAGTTACGTTGACAGAAAGTTCCACGGTAAGTTGCCATTGGGCTGGTGAATCGCAACTCTATTTAGTAGCAGACGAAGGTCGAACAATTCGTTTTGTTACTGATCATAATCTTACATTTCTCGGGTCACAAGTTTCAGGTGACAATCTTTTAATCGTTCAAAGTGGACCTGGTACTGTTGAGGTTGATATTGCAGAAGGTAAAAAATTTACACTTACTTCTCAAGAAGGTTCTGGTGGTGTGAGTTATTATGTATTAATGTATGGTGGAGTTGATGCGCCATGCGAAGAATATACATGTGATGAATATTGCGTTGCTTGTTGTTTTGATGAATATGGAGCTCCTTGTGAAGAATATGGTGAAGAATATTCAACAACTGGTACTGGCTGCAATGAAACAAGTGTGTTCAGACCAACGCTAAGATTTGCTAATTTAGAAATGTTCCCACGTTCTTCTCATCAAGATAGACGCATTATAGTTGGTCCTAAATCTACTTTAAGCTTTTTATCTTCTCGCCTTGTTGATATAGCTCAAGATGCTGGCTATATCAGTTTTGATCCTGTTATGACAAATTGCGGACGCATGATTTTAGAAGTTGAAGATACCGGAGCGTTTATAACTTCTGGTACATATACCTGTCAAAGAAATGGTCAATTAATTACATCCGCTAATATTAAACCTGCAGTTGCTGGTGGATATCAAGCAATATGGACAACAACAAATAGTTTTGGTCCTGATATCGCGGCAGGATTGCTTGTATTAGATTCAAATCAAACTTTATCTGATTTACTCGTAGATCCATTCTTAAATCTTTATGCTCGTCAAGACAACGTTAATTATCGTGGGTTATTCTCTGGACAACGTTTTGGAGTTATCCTTGGTGCCAACGGTATCTTGAATGTACAGTCTGATTCCTATGTTGATTTTGTTGGTCTTGCGTTGAATAGACTTCCTGTTGTTATAGTTCCAGGATTTGAAACTACACAGACAAATAAATTGCTTAAAATGCGCAATGCATCAGCATTTATTGTTGATGGTAATCTTAATCCTGCTGCAACCGATGCACAAATAATGTTTGGTGAACGAGCAGCATTATTCTTGCGTTCAGGTGTTGCTGATAATGGTATGATTCGTTATGAAGATGATGTTGATCCATTTACCATAGATGCAGCAAACCGCACCTGTGGTGTAGGTAATATAGTATTTGATGTTGAAGGTCAATTAGATGTTACTGGTGTATTAGACATGGATGGTAATGTCACCAGTGAAATTGAATTGCTATCTCTTGAAGTACTCCCAAGCGGAGGATCTCTTTTTGTAGGATCAGGTGAAACTAATTTCCCAGTTCGTACATTTAATACTGAAGATAATGAGTTGTTAATGTATAACACTGGTGCATTTTTGATTAACAACAGAATGAATCTATATAGCACAGCATTAAGCCATACAGATGAAAATCATACAATTTGTCCTAACAATGACCTCAGATCTGAACCGGCATATATTGGTGGTGAAACATTCAAGTTGTTAGATTCAGCTGCACG
>Ga0206806_1051_pt1 | contig 27563 bp, 29 predicted proteins | sample Alteio_BWOrgCont_60_FD_152911 | JGI IMG/M metagenome (GOLD analysis project Ga0206806, IMG submission 152911) | Enriched cells from forest soil in Barre Woods Harvard Forest LTER site, Petersham, Massachusetts, United States -... | ecosystem: Environmental > Terrestrial > Soil > Temperate forest >... | reverse complement strand
CACTCTAATGTTTTTTGAATGTCGTGTTATTTAAAAATCAGTGTCTTTCACTATCATATAAAAAGTACTTTGAATTACAAAGTAAAAATAGTTAAATGACATTTCCAAATGCCTGCAAAAAAAAATTCCAGGAATCCCTAGCATCTCGCTAAATAGAAACTGCTTACTGTTATCCGTTGCCCTTTGCTACGGATTTAAAATAAAAGCCCGCTTGAAGGTTCGGACTACATCAGGTATTATAAAACTATAGGTGAAATAAAGTTATGCCGTCCCGGTTTAACTGGCATTTGTCAGGCGGTTGCTTCATAGCAGGTTTGTGAATATCTTTCGATTGGCAGGAATAAACGGGTGGGAAACTAAAAATTTGCCTGCGATGTTTGCCTTGATGCGAGTGACTATGTGTTTTTAGTAATACTGCTATGCCATTTCACTCACACCGTTTCTTCATATAATTTCACATCCACCTCACTCTTTGCATTCTCCAAATAGGCCTTTCTAACTGCGCTTGCTGTTTTATGTTCACCGGTATGGCTCCAGCCGGGCGGCATAATAATGTAAAGAAATTTGTTTTTAATGCCGGGCGCATGGTAAACATCCTTTGCAAGCGCTATTATCTCGCCAAAATAAACATCCCAAAAACTATTCGGGTTCATTTTACGGGTAATGCCGTATTCAATTGGTATGGCCTTTTGCTCATCTGCAAGGGTGCCAAAAAGCCTGTCCCAAATATTAAGCAGGTTGCAAAAATTAGTGTCCATATATGCCGGGTTGCGGGCATGGTGCACGCGGTGGTGGCTTGGCGTTAATATAATCTTGTTTAAAAAGCCCAGCCTGGCATCTTTTAAAACATTTTCGCCAATATGTATAAACGCACCCCGGGTGCCGTCAATAAACATAATAAAAAATAACAGCGCCGGGTTTACGCCAAGCAAAATACAAATTGAAGTGCGTATTACATCAGCATAGGGCGCTTCTAAAATAAAATGCGTGTAAGTAACTGAAAGGTTCATAGCCTCTGGCGCGTGGTGTGTTGAATGCAGGCACCATAACAGCCTTACTTTATGTGCGAGAAAATGATAAACAAAATGAGAAAGCTCCCACGCAATGTACCCGTAAATTAGCCAGTACCATGTAAAGGTTGTTTTAATAATACCGTATTTTTCAAACAGCCCGATGCAAAATGCCGTTGCAGCAATAGCAAGAAACTGCCCAACAAAGCGGTTGAACACATAAGTAAAAAACTGCACCTTGTAATCAATCACCTTAAAGCGTTTGTAAAAAGCAGCGCGCACAATTTCGATGATCAGCAAAAATGGAATAACAGGCGAAATAGCATTTTCAATACCCTGCAATGTGTGTAATGAACTGTAATCACCCGTTTTGTACATGTCAATCAGCGGGCCAATGCCAAGAAAGCCCGTAACCTCGTTGTACAAAGTGGTAAAAATGTTAAGCAATGAAGCCATCGTTATAAAATTAGTTTTAAATATTGCACTTGCTGCCTGGCAAGTTTAGCTTATCAACAACTGTAATTAACCTGTAATTTATGTTGCTGGTTATAATTCAAAGATAAAAACTTTTGTGAGCGTATATGGCAATTGTTGAAGCCCCTGCAGGAAAGGCAAAAGGTTACTTTTTTCAATTCAACTCATATCGTATGTCGTTTCAAAATGCAGGGCTGGCTCGGTACAAACTACCGTATGACGGGTCTTATTGTCATTTATAAATTGCGACGGGCTTATGCCAAACATTTGCACCATTACTTTATGCAAATGGCTGCTGTCAGTAAACCCTGCAGTTATAGCCGCATCTTTTATTGTGGCACCTGCCATTATTTGGTTTATGGCATACCGTATTTTATTCCAGAGAAAATAATTGTATAATGAAATTCCCGTAACTTCTTTAAACAATGCACGCAACCTGCTTTCCGACAGAAAAACCATTTGCGCAAGCCATTGTATAGAGATATCCGCGGGGTCGCTTGTTGAAATTACCTGCTCAATTATTTTTATCCTTTCGTCTGCCTTAGCATTATTATTTTGCCCGGCAAGCGTTGCCAATATTTTATCAATTAGTGTTTTAAGCATTAAAATATCAGGCTTTAACAATGCCTGCTGCAATTGGGCGGCATTTATAAAATGAAAAATATTCTCCCCGGGTTGGTAAACCGCGCTGTCATTCATGTAACTGGCCTTAATTGCTTTTGCATTATTTGTTTCTGCACCAAGGTAAATTATCAGCTGCACGCTGTTATTGGTATCAAGCTGGTGAATAATATTTTCTTTAATAACCAGGCTTTTATATGTTTTCCACCTTTCATTTTTTAGCCTGAACCTGAAATTATTTTGTATATCCAGTATCACCTGCATGGTATTGTGGCAGTGCAGTGAAGTAACATTTGATGAAAATAAAAATGCGGATGCATCATGCCACATATAAAAAGTTGTGGTATATGGGCTGCGGCCATGTTTCATTTTTATTCCGTTTGGTAATTCAAAAGTCAGTCATTTTTTACAACATTTATGTTTCGCCCTGTAATAAGTTTGGTTAAAAATATTGTGAAATGAAAACAGGTAATGCAACACTGCTGCTGCGGGGTAAAAGCGGCAAATTAAAAAAAAGCAACGCAAAAAATGTAACTCTTCTTTTTGCATTGCTTATACTATGCAGCGGCATTTGTTATGGGCAAAATACGCCGGCAGAACAGTTAACGCCTGTACGCGGCCATTACAAACAACTTGCAGCGCTTAGCCCAAAACCAAGGGCTGCTTACGCTGAAATGGATAGCAAGAAATTTCCCTTTGATTCGGCATGGGCAAAAAAAGTGCTTAGTATAAAGCCGTATTATCTTACCGGCGTATCGGTTGATGACTTCAAACTTCCCGATCCGCCTGCAAACAGTTCAGAGCAAACCCGTGCCGAGTTAAATTACTTATTGGCGCTGCAGCATAACCGTACGCCTGAAGATATACGGTTAAGCCTGTATATGTCAAACTCCCCCGACAGCGCCAGCGACATTGGGCGTTCGCTTGGCTTATGGGCAAGCCCGCAGGCCATGCCTGTAACAGCTGCTTTTTTTGATAAATTATCGCTTGACGGCGATTATTTTCTGTGGGCTTTAAAATTTAAATATGCCCGCGTAAGGCCTTATATACTTGAGCCGCGGTTGCACGACCTTGAAGAGTCGCTCGCCTCTTCGTACCCGTCAGGGCATGTAACCTATGCTTATATTAAGGCGTATATCTACCAGGAGCTTATGCCTGAATTTGCAGAGTTGTTTATTAAAAGCGCTTACGATATGTGCCATGCACGGCAGATAATTGGCGTTCATTACCCCAGTGATTGCGAAGGTTCAAGAATTTTTGCACGGCAACTTGTTAACATGCTTTTTAAAAATGAAAAATTTCGGGGTGATTTTGAAAACGTAAAAAAGGAATGGGCATTAAAAGCAGCCGAAAACTTTAATTATAACAAATAAAAAAAATTAAGCAGCCGCTTCTTGCCAGGTAAACAACAATCACCCCACTTGCACAGGTGTTCCCGCCGCAGCGGGGTCACTTGTGCTTTTTAGTGGGAGGTAGTAAAGGTAAAAGGGCAATTATACATTTTATGAGTTCTGCCTAAGGTGCAGATTGTTCAGTTGTAGTTGGGCCAAAGATAATATTTTGCGATATTTTGCATATTTGCATAATATTGCAAATATTATCTAAACTTACATATTGCTCAAGATGAAACATAGCCTAACGTATGCCTCACTTTTCACAGTAATCCTTATCTCGGTGTACGGCTGTACTGCCACGGAACAGCAAAACGTGCTTTCCGACCAGGAAAAAAAGGACGGCTGGGCCCTCCTCTTCGACGGAAATACAATGAACGGCTGGCACCTGTTTAATAATGGTACTATCCCCTCAGCCTGGCAGGTTGACAGCGGGCGCCTTAAATGCAATCCTCATGCAAAAGATGTAAAACACGGTGACCTGGTGACTGACAAAGTTTACCAGGATTTTGATCTGCGGTTCGAATGGAAGATATCCAGGGCAGGCAACAGCGGCTTGTTTATAAATGTACAGGAACGGCCGGAACTCGCAACGACCTTTTCTACCGGCCCGGAATACCAGTTGCTTGACGATAAAAACGTAGAGCCGGACTATCTGAAAAACCCGGCACATAAGGCGGCAGCCATTTTTGGCGTAGTTGCAAACAACAGCAATTCCATACCGAAGCCCGGAGAATGGAACCAATCGCGTATTCTTCAGCAAAACGGAAAGCTGACATTCTGGTTGAACGACATACAAACTGTGCAGGTTGACCTGCAAAGCGCCGAATGGAAAAACCTGGTGGCGCTCAGTTCCCTAAGTAAATACCCTGAATTCGGCGTTGCCGTTAGCGGTCACCTTGCTTTACAGGACTGGACAAGTGGCGTAGCATTCAGGAATATCAAGATAAAAGAACTGTCCAAAGCCCAACAACCGGCAGAAAGCGAAAACACCGAAAGAACAATCCCTGGTGCAGAAAAGCTCGGATTCACAGATACCATTGCTTTACAGGCGAACGAAAACATGCGCTTTAACAAAGAGATGTTTAAAATAAAAACAGGAAAAAAGATCAGGCTCATGTTCACGAACACCGGTGCCCTCTCTAACGCGGCTATGGCGCACAATGTTGTCGTTCTAAAGAAAGGGACCGATATCGCCGACTTTGCAGATGCAGTACATAACGCAAAAGACGAACAGTATGCTCCATCCTCGGCGGCATCATTAATTATAGCACATACAAAATTGGTCAGCGGCGGGCACTCGGATGAAGTGGATTTTACAATAAGTCAGCCAGGCATATATGATTATATCTGTAGTGTGCCCGGCCACTGGGGAACAATGCATGGTAAGATAGTTGCCGAATAATCAAAAACATAGTAACAAATAGCAACACGTATGCAAATTGAACACCTCGCACTTTGGGTCTGCGACCTGGAAGGCATGAGAGATTTTTATCTGAAATACTTCGACACAACCTCTGGGGAAAAATATGTAAATCCCGAAAAGCAGTTCACCGCCTATTTTATCCTCTTCGGGAAAGACAAAACACGGCTGGAGTTGATGACCCGTCCCGGTATTACCCCTGTCGATGGAAAAAGAGGGTTTAATATGGGGCTTGCCCACTTTACCATTTCAGTTGGCGGTAAAGACAAAGTAAATGCGCTGACAGAAAGGCTAAGAAAGGACAACTATACCATTTTTGGCGAGCCCAGGACCACAGGGGATGGATATTATGAAAGCGTTGTTCTTGACCCCGAAGGGAATATTTTAGAAATCTCGGCATAAAAACTACAGATGGAAATAACAACAATAATATTCGATTTTGGGGGCGTTTTGGTAGACTGGAACCCCCGGTACTTTTATCGCTGGCAATTTGGGGATGATGCCGCAATGGAGGCTTTTCTCGCTGAGATTGGGTGGGAAGAATGGAACCTTCAGCAGGACAAAGGCCGGCCACTGGCAGAGGCTACCCAACTTCTTCAACGCCAATTCCCGCATTACCATTCAAAGATCCAGCTGTTTTATGAACAATGGGATAAGATGCTGAAGGGAGAGATTACTGAAAATGTTGCACTTTTGCAGAAATTGAAGCGGAAGTATAAGTTATACGGATTAACAAACTGGTCTGCGGAAACCTTCCCGATAGCGCTGGAAAGATTCTCTTTTTTTAAATTGTTCGATGGCATTGTTGTTTCTGGCGAAGAGAAGTTGATCAAGCCGGATGAAAAGATTTTCAGGGTGATTTTAGAACGTTATCATTTAGATCCGAAAAGCTCGCTTTTCATTGATGATAACCGGAATAATATCGATACCGCAAAAGGGATGGGCTTTTCCACCATCCATGTGACGGAGCAAACAGATTTAAGACACGAGCTTCATTTAGCGGGTCTTCTCTAACCCTGAAACCGGCATGTTATTGTCTAATTCACAACAAACAAGATGTTAAAGGAAGAACGGTTCAGTCATATCCTCACCCTTATTAAAAAGAAAGGTAAGGCCAATTACGAATCCCTTGCGGGTGAGCTGAACGTCTCTGAAGACACGATCAGGAGGGATATAGAATCGCTTTATAATAACGGCTTACTCCTGAAAGTACGTGGCGGCGCCATGTCCCTTTCAAAGAACCCCCTCAGCTTCCAGGACCGCACCCAATACCAGTCAGAAGAAAAGAATATTATAGCCTTAAAAACGCTGCAGCTGATCAGGGAGGGGCAGACGGTCTTTATGGATGGCGGCTCAACCATTTGCGCAGTGACTTCACATCTGCCGGCCAACTCAAAGTTCAGGCTGGTAACCAACAATATGGCCCTGGTGCCGGTTATTTCAGCATTCAGGCATATCGAACTGATCGTGCTGGGGGGGATATATGATCGGGAAACGGCCGCTAACACGGGGGGACAGACCTGTAGCGAGGCTGCTAAATACATTGCAGACCTATACCTGATGGGAACTTGTGCGCTGCAAAAAGACCTTGGTATTTCCGCCGTTTTTCAATCGGACGGTGAAGTAAAACAGCAAATGCTGAAAAACGCTGTTAAAACCTATGTTTTGGCCAATAACACTAAGTTAAATGCTACAGAGCATTATAAGGTTTGTGAGTTAAAAGAGATCACAGGATTGATCACAGACCTGCTGGCCGATGACCCCCGGCTTGATGACTTCAGAGGTATGGGTATCCGGCTTATCTAAGCCGTTACGCAATATAACTCCCGCGCCATGCAACGTCCCGGGTGCACCCCTGAAACTCAGCATGTCCGGCACATGGCATCAGCTTTGAAATGCGGAGGCCGCACAATAGCTACTCTTTAAAAAAACGCCCCAATGGAAAAGGTGCCGGCCGGGCATTAGGGAATGCACGCCGTTTATCCCCGGGAAACGCCTGTATGGTTATTTATCCAATATTAAAAAAAAGCAGGCAACATTGCCTTCACCATTTGTATATAAAAGATGGCGCCGTATATTAAAAACAAGCTGAAAGCGGCCCGGAAAATAGCTTGGGCCACCAGGTGCGGCCTGCCAGCAATAATGCTATTTTTGTCGTGCCATTGGTATTTGTAAATTAGTTGGCCGGTTTGCCTCCGTGTCAAAACCACGGCCATCTACATTTCTCGCTCCCCAAAACATCATATCATTAAACAGGTAGATCAGATCATATTCTTTAAAAATCTGTCCTTCAGCCAAACCGAACGGGGCAAATGCTTTACCTAAAATATCCTGCGTTTCTCCAACTTTCCATAAAGCAAAACCTTTGGCATAATTATTCAGTACATCAGCAAAGCCTTTATGCAACGGTGTTACACTATATGCTTCATCAGCAACGAAATTCACTTTTTGCGCACCCGGGGCAATAGGATGCTCTCCCTGCCATTCAATATGCCCTTTGATTCCCATTTCTGCCAAAGCAACTTTTCCGAAAGGGTCTGCGAAGTTGGTAACAGTTAATTCAAATTTATCATCAGGGAGAGACATGAATTTTCTTGTCAAATAAAACGGTTTTAACGTCCCGTCCGGGTTCTTTGTGTTGCTTGTGCGTATCTCCATGGTAATGCTTTGCCATCTGCCCAACGAATTTTGCCTGATTTGTTCCTGTGTCATCATCATTTAATTTAAAGGTTGTATGCCTGGCAATAAAGTTACTGCTTCTAACTGTCTTTTTCAGTTATAGTGTGCCAATCTTGTTTCCCCATCGTTCAACACCGGCGGAAGTAAGAAGAAGCTTCATAATTTATTTCTTTGGCTATATCGTCGGCCAGGCTTATATCGGCACACTGGCAAAACGAAAAGCAAGGTTGTAAAACTACCGGAAATTTTTTGATGAAACGGGTGGTAAAAAAGACATTCAGGATGGGCAAACCTGGCGGGGTAACCACCAAGGTTAGCTGCATGCAAATATTATGAAGTACACGTTTAACACGTACAATTGTGCAGGCAAGAAAAAGCGTTTGCAGAGAAAATACACCCGTTGGTAGAATGTACCTAACAGCTATCAAAACAATCTATTACTTTCACTTTTGTTAAGTAAATGCAAATGTGAAACCCCATTCCATTAGTGAATTTGAAAAGCTGGTACTGGTTGTTTATTGTGTGTTTACAACTCTTGCAAAAAATGGTGCACTATATGAAATATAAAAATTTAATTATTACAGCAGTTATAGTTATTGCTGCTGTGGCTGCTTTCTATGTAGTTGCTGCTTATAAAAAGGATAAGCTGCCGGTGAGTGCAGTACGTGATGCTAAGAACAGCCAGCCCGATAGTACCGCCAGTTTAGATACTGCAAAAGTAACCATTATCCAGGGTGCCGATCCCTGTAACGGCACCGGTGGCACCGGGCAAATTGTTAGTGTGGGGGATAACAGTATTACTATCAAACGGCAAGACGGCATCAATGAAATTATCAAGCTTACGGATAAAACAACGATCAGGAATTCAGCAGGCCCTGTATCAATATCCAATTTAAAAACAGGGGACAGGGTAACGGTAGTTGTGATGTCAAAACACACTGCAACGGTTGTTTTGGTTTGCAATGAACCAAAGCCACCTGTAAAAGATATAGGGGGTTGAGGTAATGTCTAAAGCGTTGTTATAAGCCGCACCCAAATTCCTCAATTAACCCAAGCCTTAAGGCCAATGTCATTTAGTTAGGGCATGTTTTAGTATAGGAAGAAATTGGAATTTGATAGATATTTCCCCGAAGGGGATGCATCGGTCAGCACAGGGCAACGCCCTGTGTAAAATTCGCATTTGGTTATTTGTCCCCGCCACGGCGGGGTATATCAGAGCATATCGAGGTACCCCTTTCAGGGGACAGGAAATTTATTGTGGTCTTTTTCGATGGGCGTTGCCCGCCTGGCCACGCCGTTCGGACGGGCCCATCGCTGATTGATACAGCCCTTTCAGGGCAGCATAAATGCTTAACTAAATGACATTGGCTTGAGCCCGAGATTTCGTGCAAAGTGTATATTGATGTTGTAAGATATTATTAACCGCAATTTTAAACAGCTTCTTAAACAAGGCGAAGTTTGCAGATAAAAAATACCGGTTGGCAGAATGTACGTACTAAATATGAAAATAATTATTACTTTCACTTTTGTTAAGTAAATACAAAAATGAAACATCATTCCATTGGTGAATTTGAAGAACTGGTACTGCTGTCAGTTGCTGCTTTACATGGTGAAGCATACGGGGTAAGCATACAGGAAAGCCTTATAGAAAAATTATCAAAAAATATCAACATCAGCGCCGTGCATGTTGCCCTTAAGCGAATGGAAGACAAAGGGTTTGTTAGATCACGCTTCGGGGGTATTACTGAAGACCGGGGCGGCAGAAGAAAAAAGTATTATGTTATTACCGCTATCGGGAAACGTATACTTGACAACCAGTATGAGTTACGCACTTCATTGTACAAAATGATACCTAAAATATCCTTTGGCCGATGAATGCGAAGCTACCCAAATGGCCATTACTGTTTCTCCGGTGGTTTTGCCGTGAAGATTACCTGGACGAGATTGAAGGGGACCTTACCGAGATTTTCTACCGGCAACAACATTCGCCGGCAAAAGCACGCAGGCAGTTTTTATTTAACGTGCTAAAACATTTCAGGCCTGAGTTTATAAGATCAATTAACTTAAAACCACAGTATAATTATAAAGCTATGATCCGTAATTATTTTAAAACATCATTCCGCAATTTAACCAGGAACAAAGGCTATGCTTTTATCAATATTGCCGGGCTGGCAACGGGTATAGCTGTTTGCATGATGATATTTATAATTATACAATATCAAACAAGCTTCGACACTTTTCATCCTAAAAAAGACCGTGCCTACCGGGTGCTTACAGAATATCACCATGAGGGTGCCGCAAATATTACGTACGATAAAAGTGTACCCTACCCTATGCCTGTAGGGTTGAAAGCTAATTTCCCTGCGATAGCGGAAATAGCGCCTGTTTTTGCAAGCCATAATGATGAATTAATAGTGGCGGGGGATAATAATGCGCCGCAAAAACACTTTAAAGAAGAGCGTGGCTTATTTTTTACTGATCCTTCTTTCTTTAACATATTTAATTTCCCACTGCTTGCGGGTTCGTATGAGTCGCTAAAAGACCGCAACACTGTTTTACTCACAAAGGAAATTGCCGAAAAATATTTTGGTGACTGGAAGCTGGCCATGGGAAACACACTAAAATTGCAATCCGGCGGCTTTATGTTTGACCACAGTACTGAGGTATTAAAAGTTACCGGTATTCTTGCCACCATACCCGCCAATACTGACTTCCAGGTGAAACTTGTTGTGTCTATGGGAACAAGTTATCTCGGCACTTTAATGAAAGAGTCTACCACCTGGAACGAAGCTGCGCCAGATTTTGGTTGTTACATTTTGCTGTCACCCAATACTTCTGCCGCTAACTTTAACCAGCAGCTAAGTGCCTATGCAAAAAAAGTTAAATCGGCTGAAAACAAAGACAATTATATTATTCAGGCGGTGAATGATATTCATTACGACACACAAACCGGTAATTATAGTAACAAAGCGATCAGCCATCAGCTGCTTAATGTATTGTGGCTTATTGCAGCATTCATACTGGCAATTGCCTGCGTAAACTTTATCAACCTGTCTACTGCGCAGGCTGTTAACCGCTCAAAAGAAGTGGGTGTAAGAAAAGTGCTGGGCAGCAATAAATTTCAATTACAAATACAGTTTATTGTTGAAACATTTTTAATAGTTATGATTGCTGTAATACTTGCGGCAGGCATAACCTTTGTTACAATGCCTTATATAAACCGGCTTTTAGAACTATCGCTTTCATTCAGCATACTCAACAGCTCCACCATTATATTATTCCTGGTAGCCGTAACAGTGGCAGTAACTGTGCTTGCCGGTTTTTATCCATCTGTTGTTTTATCGGGCTTTAACCCTATTACAGCCTTAAAAAGCAAACTTGCTGCGGGTACAACCAAAGGCATTTCGTTAAGAAGGGGTTTGGTGGTGTTTCAGTTCATTATTGCACAGTCGCTCATCATAGGCACGCTCATCATTGTAAAGCAAATGGATTATTTTATCAACCAGCCGTTGGGCTTTGATAAGGATGCTGTTGTAAATGTGCCCTACCGTATAGATAGTATACGCATAAGCAAGATGGATTATATAAAACACCAGTTGCTTTCCATAAACGGCGTGCAGGCCGTAAGCTTCAGCAGCAACACGCCGGTTGAAGATGCTAATGATACATGGAGTACGCTAAAATTTAACCATGACATAAAAGAGGAAGATTTTAAGGCCATTACCAAATTTGCCGACGAAGAATATGTGCCTGCTTATAAGCTGACTTTAATAGCCGGAAGAAACCTGCAGCCATCTAAAATGACAAGGGAATTTTTAGTGAATGAGTCGCTGATGAAAAGTTTGGGAATAACAAACCCCGATGACATATTGAACAAAGAAATAAGTATATGGAACGGTAATATAAAATGCCCGGTTGTTGGTGTATTGAAAGATTTTAATAACAGGTCTTTCCGCAACAGCCCTGCGCCATTGCTTATTGCCACAAACGTTACTATGTATAACCAGGCCACTATAAAGCTTGCCACCACAAACATTCCGGCTACTATGCAGGCTATTAAAAACTTGTGGGAGCAAACCCTGCCTGGTTTTGTTTTTGAATCCAGGTTTCTTGATGATAAAATTGAAAGTTTTTACAAGCAGGAAAACCAATTGGCACAGTTGTATAAAATTTTTGCAGCCATCGCCATATTCCTTAGCTGCCTTGGCTTGTATGGCCTTGCATCATTCATGGCAGTGCAGCGCGTAAAAGAAGTGGGCATACGTAAAGTGCTTGGTGCAAGCACTGCCGGCATTGTGTACCTGTTTACAAAAGAATTTGTTATACTTATTGCCATTGCTTTTGCAATAGCTACACCTATTGCCTGGTATTATATGCACACCTGGCTGCAGGATTATGTTTACCGCATCACCATAAGCTGGTGGGTATTTGCTGCGGGCGGGCTTGCTGCAATAATTATTGCACTTGCAACCATCAGTTTCCAGGCAATAAAAGCAGCAAGGGCAAACCCGGTAAAAAGCCTGAGAACGGAATAGGCGATTGCAGGTTACCCGATTGCGGGTTGCAGATTTGATTGAAGCGGGTGGATAGCGTAACGCTACTACAGTGATGGAAAAATCATTGCTTGAAAATTCTCATAAGCAGGGCGATTATTATATTGCCCCACGGCCTTCTTTTTTAAGAGGGCCTTTTTTGCACGGTAGGCTGTGCCGGCTGAGTTTTTGGAGAACTACCTGTGTGGGCCGGGTTTACTTTGTGGTATTCGGCTGCCGCTTGCGCATACTTATGCGATCGGAATGTTATTGGGCAGGGTTCACGATGTCATCCTAAAACAAAAGTTATTACCTCTTCTTTCCCTTCCCCACCCACATTGTCGCAAACTGCCCTTAATTTGTCCCTTCGGCACCTGCCGCATACTTTGTGTGTTTGTTATTTTTGGTTTATGGAAAACGAACAACAAATAAGGCTGCTGGTTGAAAATTGGGCAAGTGCGGCCCGTGCACAAAACTACGATGGTGTTATGGCCTTTCACCACCCGGATATTGTAATGTATGATGTGCCGCCGCCTTTTCAATCAAAAGGGCTTGACGCCTATAAAAAAACCTGGCAAACCTTTTTTGATTGCCCGCAAAACAACACAGGCATTTTCGACATTCTTGAACTAAATATTACTGCGGGTAACGATGTGGCCTTTTGCTTTGCCCACATGCAATGCGCAAGTGTGGATAACCAAAAGCCGGATGACTATTTGCAGTTTCGCCTTACCATCGGGTTTAAAAAAATTGACGGGCAATGGTGGTTTATGCACGAGCATCATTCTGTGCCGGGTGTCTAACGTTCCTGTATATATTGCGCATTATTTCGATGCCATTTTAGAAACCAGGAACTCAAAATAGCTATAGGAGAGACATTGCAGGGAAAGACGTAACAAGGGCGTTTAACTCATAAGCTACCGTAAGCAGGAACAGGCGGCAGGGCCTTATTTGTTGTTAAACGGGTCACAGGCCCCGCACATTAGTCGGCACAGGTGTTCCCTGCCGCGGCGGGAAAACCTGCGCCAGGGAGGGCGAAGAAAAAGTCAACGGGCAGAAAAGGTATTCTTATACCAGGGCGACCATGTTTACTTTAAAAAGTCATCCAGGTAACCTAATATTGTTTTGGTCTGCATCATCAGGCTTACATGCCCCTGTGAAGGAACCATGGCCAAATGCGATTTTGGCATCGGTTGCAAATCAGACACACCACCTCCCAATAGTTGATATGTTTTCATCAACTCAACTTTATCCAGGCCATCATTGTCGCCCGAGATGAGCAATACCGGCGAAGTAATTTTCGCAATATTGGCGTCACCCACGTTAAAGGGTACCCCCGCAAAAGCAATCATCTGTTCTATAAACTTTGTCCATTTTGTTTTGTCAGGCGCTACAGCATCATAAGCCGTTTTTATAGGGGTATTGTCAAAAAATTCAGGCTTAAAACCTTTAAACGCATTATTTACTACGGGCAGCCAGCCACTGCTTTTATAGGTGGAAGAAATTATCACCAATTTTCTTACCCTTTTAGGGCTTTGTACCGCAAACTGGTAGGCCACGCTGCCACCCATGCTATACCCTGCAACATCGGCACTGTCAATTTTTAAATAATTCATTACTCCTTCCACATCACTTGCCAGGTTAACAATGTCTAATTTTCTGTCTGAATATGGTGTGTGCCCATGCCCCTGCATTTCAATGGCAATTACTTTTCTTGTTTTTGACAACTCAGGTATTAATTCCCCCCAGTTCATCCCAATGGTATAAAAAGCACCATGCAGTAAAACAATAGGCCTGCCCTCGCCATAAACTTCGTAATAAACCTTAATGCCATTTACAGGTGCGTAGCCACTGTCGGTGGGTTTACCCTGTTGCCCGTAAGACTGAAATACGGCAAAAAAAAGCATAGCAATTATTAATACCGGTTTTGCGACATTAGATACTTTTAATACTCTTTTCATAAAACGTTATTTAAATTATTTTGAATTTTATTGACTCTATAAAGATCGAAACCATCCCGGGATTTTACACCCTGTAAAAACATAGCATTATGAAAACCGCAACATCCTTCATCCCATGCGCACAATAGCGGAAGATACATCGCCGGAAAAGTTTTTAATTGCGGCTCACTCTGTGGGGAAGAAAACATTCGCACTACTTCGGTCCCATTTTAGAAGCCAGGAATTCAATTGCTTTCAGGTCCGGCATCTTTACAGAATAACAATGCTCGTCCAGTATCATGATCTCATTGGTCTTTGAATTATAGGGTTTCCATTCGGGAAGCCCTTTTCCATTTGGGTTTCCTGTAGCAGCAAAATTGGCCCAATAGGACGACATTGTTTCGGCCAGTTTATTATCTGCGGGTTGCCAGGGGCGGTTACCGAATTTCAGGTTATTATATGCGTATGGCAATTCACCCCCGTGAAAAGCGCCAAATTTCGCATACTCACCCGTCCCCGGTACTTTATGCGTAAACCGGTACATGTAAACTTTTGCACCGTGGTCACTCTGCATATTTGCCCAGGTAAAATTCTGAGAGCCAAAGGCCTCATCGCTGCTCAACCTGTATTGAGATAACGCTGCCATGGAATCATTGGTGGCAGGGTAATTTTCCAGGGCGGATGGTGCATCCGGCCCGTAGGTATCATTCATATCCTTTTTAAACGCTTCTGCATTTTTTACTTCGCCAAAAAACTTAAATTCCTCCTGGTTCCACCCCGTTAACAACGGTACTTTATTTTCCTTTCCTGCGGCAAATATGGCCATAATAGATGCAGGCAGCACATAGCCATCGGTAATAGCGCCCCAAACAGCGTAAGGTTTTTTCATCAGGTCCTCCGCTGAAACTTTCCGAAGGTCTGCCAGGCTGGGCGCATTCAATGATTTTCCGTATGCTTCACCGGCTTCTTCGGCTTTGGCGAGCGTGGTAAAAGGAGTAGAAAATGTAGCGCCGCTCTCACCGATCGCTTTTTGAAAGAGGCCTTTGCCCAACGGAGAGGCAACCAGGAAATTAACACTAAATGAACCCGCCGACTGCCCTGCGATGGTTACATTATCAGCATCACCACCAAAGGCCGCAATATTGTTTTTTACCCACCGCAGTGCAGCTAATTGATCTAATATCGCATAATTGCCCGATGCATTTCTGCCGGATTCTTTTGTGAGGCCCGGGTGAGCAAAAAATCCAAATACCCCTACCCTGTAGTTTATGCTAACGAACACAATACCTTTTTTGGCCATGGCTTCTCCGTCATAAACAGGTATCGCGCTGCCCCCGCTCAAAAACCCTCCACCATATATCCAAACAATTACAGGGCGCTTTTCCCTGGCTGATCTTGCGCCCGTCCACACATTCAGGTATAAACAATCCTCACTTATCGGTTGCTTTGGAATGAGAAACTCTTCAGACCACATGCTATAGGGCACAGGTTCTGCCTGCATAGGGCTGGGGCCAAAATTTTCACACTTGCGAACCCCCTCCCAGGGCTTTACCGGCTGCGGCTCCTTCCATCTAAGCCCGCCTACAGGCGGTGCGGCAAAAGGTATACCCTTAAACGCGTATACATCGCCGGTAGCACTCAACAGACCAGATACGCGGCCGGCATCAGTTTTTATAACTTCCATGCTATTAGTGGGTTTCCTAAATGAGATCATAACCACGATTAACACCAAGCCCAAACCCATGAGATTAAAGGATCTTCTCATATAGATCGATTTTTGATTGGTTCCATAATTATCATTTGCCTGCGGCTGATACCTCTGTAGTTGCCAAGGTGTAAGCTATGCAGGGTTGCTTTGCCCAACCCCATATAATATAGCCGCTTCAAGTATATCAATATTTATGTCTTTCAGCGTTTTGAACTTAATGCAATAGCCTGTTACACTTGCTTTGCCCAGGTCTTTTCCATACGTTTGGGTTAAGTATTTCTTATCTTTTATGCCAAGTATATACACAGAAATCCCGGTTGTGTTAGCGCTTATACCAATTTGATAAAACTCTTTGCTTGTTCCGTCAGTATATTTTATGGATTGAAGTCCATATCCAATATTAGGATTAGTAACAATTTTACCTTTATCGTCTTTGCCATCTAAAAACCATAATTTACATGCTGGTAACGCCTGAAGTATGCGCAGGTGCAACGCCTGCATTTCATTGCGTTTTGGTTCAGGCTGGCTGGCAATATAGCCGTTGATTTGTTCTTGTACGTTCATATAAAATAGAGGTTACTTAGTTTGCTTGCCTGGCGCCACTCACGAAACTGCCGACCGGGGGGTGCACCTTCATTATCAACATTCACCTGACTTATCCTTTATTGGCCTGCGTAAACTCCACGATCCATTCAATACCGTATTTGTCCCTGAAACAACCAAAATATGAACCATCCCAGGGGCTATCGCCAATAGGCCCTTCTATTTGTCCTCCTGCTGAAAGCCCATTAAATAATTTGTCTGCTTCTTCTTTGCTTTCCGCACTTATTACAATTTTACTTCTGTTCTCATTTTCGTTTGTTCTTCCCATAATTTCCGGAACATCGTTTGCCATCAGCATACTACTTTTACCAATAGGCAAAGCTATATGCATAATTTTATTTTCTTCTTTTTCCGCTACCGGGAATTCAGGGCTTGCAAGGTTTTTGAAACGTATGATCTTTGCAAACTCTCCGCCAAATACTGATTTATAAAAGGTAAATGCTTCTTCGGCATTTCCGTTAAAGTTAATGTGAGGATTAATTTCTGCCATATTGTTATTTTTAAAGTGTTTTATTTTTTATGCGTGCTGGTAAATATTACCAATAATTCCCCCGGAAAAAACCGTTGAAGATACCAGTTTAAGGTGCAGCGGCTTTTCAATACCATTGAATATCTGCAGGCCCGCACCCAACGCTACCGGGTGTATGGGCAGGCAGTATTCATCAATAAGGCCGGCAGCTATCAGGCTGCGCATAAACCCGGCGCCGCCAATGGCCAGTATGTGTTTGCCGGGTTGGTTTTTTAGTTGCCTTATGTTTTCGGCAAGGTCGCCATCGAATACCTGTGCGCTGTTCCAGGAAATCTCCGCGCCTGACGCGCCGGGCTTCAGATCATTGACTTTAAAGCCTTTTTGGGTAAATACAGCCTTTGGTATTTCGTTCATCGGTGCTGCAAAAGGCCCGTTTGCTGTTGGCCAGTATTGCGACCACCCCTCATACGACTTTCTGCCCATAATAATCAAACCCGCGTCTAAACTTGGTTGCAAGGCCCAGGCCCTCGAATCTTCTGTGGAGCTCTTGAACATCCAGTCACCGCTGCCATCCCCGGTACTGACAAAACCGTCGGCTGAAACAGACATCTTCATTATTAACTTTCGCATAAGTATTAATTTGTTGTTGATGTTATTTGATGGTAGCCAAGGTGAGTAAATGTTCGTCCAGGTTGGTAAACCCGGCGGCGGTGCCTTCTATAAAGCCGTTTGACGCCATCATTTCAAGCACGGCAAGGTCTTCAAACTTTTTTTCAATGTAAACTGTGGTTTTGCCATCGCCTTCCTTAAAAGAATTTGTGGTTATCGAAAAAGCACTGCTGGTGCTGTTACCATTTTCGTCGGTGAAAGTATTTCTTGATGAATAATAGGTTTTGGGGTTAATTTTCAGGTATTCTACCATGCTGTAGCGGGGGTTGCTGTCTATAGAAGCCCCTGGAGAAATCATGGTGTACAGCCAACGGCCGCCTTCGCTAAAATTCATTTCTTTTGTATAAAGCGTAAATGGCTTGGGGGCATGCCACAGGGCCAGTATTTCCGGTTTTGTAAAGGCATCCCAAACAAGGTCAAGGCCAGCGGCAAACTCACGGGTAATGTTAATGGTTTTCGTCTCTTTGTTTACGTCGAAATCAAATAGCAGGTTCATTTTTCTTTATTTTTTAGTATTAATAATACTTCATCAAGTTGCTGAAACTGTTGTTCCATTATCTTCCGGAACTGTTCCAGCCAGTTATCTATTTCTTTCATTTTATCAATTTTTAGTTCATAATATATTTCCCTGCCGTCTTGCTTTTGGGTCAGCAGGTCGCATTCATTCAGTATGCGCAAATGTTTGGATATGGATTGACGGGTGATGTCGAAGTGCTCTGCAATGGCGTTTGGCGTCATCGCATGCACAGCGACCAGGACGAGGATCGCCCGCCGGGTAGGGTCTGCAATAGCTTGAAAAATGTCACGTCTCATGAATGTTATATTATATAAGAAGCCAATCGGTTGCAAATATACGAGCAACCGATTGGCTTCGCAAAATTTATTTTTGAAAACCTTAAGAATTTGTCAAACGGAGATGTTGTTTGCCATATAGCATTTTTTTTGCTGCATCATTACCACAACATCGTTCCCCCGTAAAATGGCAATTAACACGATACATAAAAAGGCGACCAAAAGGCCGCCCTTTGTGCTGACTGCTGTTAGCACACTTGGCCTCTCATGTGACCAAAGATTGATGAACATTCCTTCCCGAACGTTGTATCAATCCAGGTCCAATTCCAGGCATTCTCAATAGATCCTTTCTTAGCGCAATTAACCGGTTTATATATCCAACATTAAACTCGTATCTGCTGCTTACCGGGTTTGGTTAAGCTGCTTGCCGGTTTGAGATAACCGAAAGTATAATTGTGCTGCAAAGCATTTTGCTATATTCAACCAAAGGGGTTATGGTGTTATTAAGCGTGCATAACCGGAGTATGTAAAGCATTTATAAGGAGCAAATTGCTGTTGGTGTGTTGCAATATGCAGTTTAACCCGTACGGCAGCAGATGCTTTGGCAGGAAAAATAAACCCTTACTAACCAGGCTGCAATACAGATAATACAAACTCTTTGTAACTTCTCCCTATGGGTATTGATTTGTTGTTTATCTCAACATCGGTTGCTGTAAAAGCGCTGATCTTATCTTTCGCTGCAATGAAGGACCGGTGAATGCGGAGGAAATTATTTTTTGAAAGGAGGTCTTCTATTTCGTTCAACTGAAACTTGGTAAGTATGCTTTTATTATGGGTGGTAATGCGTACATATTCGCGCAGGGCTTTCTACATAAAGTATTTCATCCAGGTATATTTTCACCGGCTTTTTTCCAACATTAAAAAAATACGATTTTCTTTCTTCACCGGCGCTGGCAGAGCTATAATGAATTATTTTTTCTTTATGCTGGTTTAATTTATTAACCGCTTTTAAAAAACGGTTAAAGCGGATGGGTTTTAATAGGTAATCAACAACGTTTAGTTCAAACCCCTCTATCGCATATTCTTTATACGCTGATGTAATAATTACATAAGGCGGGTTTTTATTGCTTCCAAAAAATCAAGGCCCTTTAGTTTAGGAAGATGGATGTCAAGAAACATCAGGTCAAATTTATCCGACTGCAGTTTTTCCATTGCGTAAATGGCATCGGTACAAACCTCTTTCAACTCCAGGAAAGGTACCTGGTGAATATAATCTGCAAGTACTTCAGCGGTCACTTACCTGAAACCTTTTTTTGATGTGGCATCTATGAGGGCAACCGGAGAATATACTCCCCAGCAAATAAGGGATAATATATACCCTGATGCTGATTTGCTCAATAAGTTTTTTTAATCACTGCAAAAAAATATTTGCGTAACTCAAAAGTTACATATACATTTGAGTAACTTTAAAGTTACCTATTATAAAGGCCTATAACTAATTACCAGGCTTATTGTATAACATCACAAATATTTAAGTTTTATGAACCAGCAACATTACAATGGTCGCATAACCGCTGCCATAACAGCAAGGCAAGCTTTTAATGGTATTAACAATGTACAAGCGTGGTGGGCGCAAAATCTTGAAGGCAGCTCACAAAACATTAATGACACATTTATTACACGCTTTGGGGAAACCTTTGGTGAAATGAAGGTTACTGAAATGGTGCCCGGTAAAAAAATAGTATGGCATGTTGTTGATTGCTACCTTGGCCTGCTTAAGAACAAGAAAGAATGGAAGGGCACAAACATAGTTTTTGATATTGAGGAGAAAAACGGTTCAACCGAAATCAGCATGACGCATGTGGGCCTGCTGCCGGCGCTTGAATGTTATGAAGATTGCACAAAAGGCTGGGATTTTTTTATAAAAGAAAGCCTGCTGCAATTTCTTACAAAGGATGCAGGCCAACCCGGCACCGGCATTCGCGCAACAATAGCCAACGGCGGGCGTTTATATCGCGGCACATTATTTTCAAAGAACAGCCCTGCTCCCGATCTTGCCAGTCGCTACCTTTATGTTGATGTGAAAGAAACCAGGGTTGAGCATGTAGTTTCAGCATATTCCGTAAATTATTTTAACCCCGACACATTTGATGCAGCTACCCTTAAAGGAGACTATTTTATGCTGATAGAAGATAAGCCATTATACGATGGCGTTAAGTTATTAGATGACCTTATGGCAACTGTGGAATAAAATTGTAAAGAGAAGCTTATTAACCGCAAAGGCCGTAAAGAGGAAGAAACGCAAAGTGCACAAAGCAAACTCTGTGCAACTCCTGAAAAACTCTGCGAAACTCCGTGTCCTGGGTTATTTTATCCACTAAAATCAACCTTTCAGCCTTTCCCCCAAATCCAACCCAAACTCTTTTGCAGTTTCTTTTGCCAATTCATACCCCGCGTCAGCATGGCGTATAACTCCAATACCCGGGTCGTTACGCAGTACGCGGGCAAGGCGTGCAGCAGCATCGTCTGTGCCATCGGCAACTATCACCATACCCGCATGAATGCTATAACCCATGCCCACGCCACCGCCATGGTGCAGGCTTACCCAGCTTGCGCCGCCTGCGGTGCTAACCAACGCGTTTAGTAAAGGCCAGTCCGCTACTGCATCGCTGCCGTCAAGCATGGCCTCTGTTTCTCGGTTAGGGCTGGCAACACTTCCCGTATCTAAATGGTCACGGCCTATTACAATCGGTGCTTTTACTTTGCCTGTGCGTACCAACTCGTTAAATGCCAAACCGGCTTTTTCTCTTTCCCCCTGCCCCAGCCAGCAAATGCGCGCCGGTAATCCTTGAAAGGCAATACGCTCTTTTGCAAGCTTCAGCCAGCGCTGCAGGCTTTCATTGTGCGGAAACATATTCGCAATTACTTCATCGGTCACGGCAATATCGGCAGGGTCACCGCTAAGCGCAGCCCACCTGAACGGGCCTTTACCCTCACAAAACAGCGGGCGTATATAAGCAGGAACAAAGCCCGGAAAATCAAAAGCATTTTTCAAACCTTTTTCCTGTGCACGTGCGCGAATGTTATTACCGTAATCAAATGTAACAGTACCGCGTTTTTGCAGTTGCAACATTAATTCAACATGCAGCTTCATGCTTTCATAACTGCGCTCAATATATTCGGCAGGGTTATCCGCACGCAGTACATTTGCCTGCTCATTGGTTAATGTATGCGGAATGTAACCTATCAGCGGGTCATGCGCACTTGTTTGGTCAGTAAGTACATCTACGGCTATGTTTCTTTCAATAAGCCTTTGCAGTAACAGCACAGCATTACATAACACGCCAATACTCAAAGCTTCGCCCGCCGCCTTTGCGTGTAAAGCCCTGTTAATAGCCTCATCAATATCGGTGTATTTAACATCAAGGTACCTTGTTTCAATACGTTTGTCAATGCGCCATTCTTCTACCTCTGCAATCAGTGCCACACCTTCATTCATAGTTATTGATAATGGCTGTGCACCGCCCATGCCACCCAAACCTGCCGTAACGCTTAGCGTGCCCTTTAACGAACCGCCAAAATGCTTATTTGCCACTGCAGAAAAAGTTTCATACGTGCCCTGCACAATGCCCTGGCTGCCTATATATATCCAGCTGCCGGCCGTCATTTGCCCGTACATCATCAGGCCTTTTTTTTCAAGCTCATCAAAATGCTCCCATGTAGCCCATTTGGGTACAAGCTGGCTGTTGCTTATCAACACACGCGGCGCATTGGTATGCGTTTTTAAAATACCCACAGGCTTGCCGCTTTGTACCAGCAGCGTTTCATCATTCTCTAATATTTTTAAAGCCGCAATTATGTTGTGCAGTGCCTCATGGTTACGCGCAGCTTTACCACGGCCGCCATATACAATTAAGTCTTCGGGACGTTCTGCAACGGCGGGGTCTAAATTATTCAGCAGCATGCGCAATGCAGCTTCCTGTATCCAGCCCTTGCAATTAAGCTGTGTGCCAGTAGGTGTTTTTGGGATAGATGATGTGATAAGCATGATTTAGCAAGATTTATGAATTTGAAAGTATTCTGTATAATCGCATCTCCCTGATAAACATTATTCAGGCAAACGCCGGCATTATTACACCTGTTTCAAAATTTCCAAAAACTCATCAGCAGAAATAATATTTACTTTAGGGAAACTAATCTTTTTTACTTCGTTAAAATGAGCATCGTTTGTTACAAGATAATCTGCCCCGGCGGCTACAGCAGCGTCAAAAAATTTGTTATCGTAAGGGTCGGCTTTAATTATATTCCAATAATAGTAAGTCTTTTTATTAGTTACGTTAACAGCCCTTCCCAATATCTGCATTATAAGACTTGCATATTCTACAGAGGTTTTTTCAACCAATTTTTCCTCGTACTCATACTTATTGATACAGACATGGCTAATACGAAATCTTCACGCAAAAAAGCATCCCAAATGGGCCGGAATTTGTTTTTACGGGCAAGGCTTTGCAACAAAACGTTTGTGTCTAAAATAACTACCATCCGGTTTGTTTGTAAGGGGTGCGCATGTGTTCTTTACCCCATTCATTATAGGTGTCTTCTGAAAAGCCCTTTTCTTTTTCAAGCTTTTCCATTTCTTCATCGGCCCTTTTTGCAAGGTTTTTTACAATTAACCGCCTAACCTCGTTATAATCGCTTTCTGGCATAGGTTTGTTAAGCAGGTTAAGCATTTGCAACTGTTGCTCGTTAAGCCGTGTAGGGTTTTTTAACAGTATTTCAGGAGAAACCCGTTTTGAAACAATATAGCCACTAATTATGTCAGCAATTTCTTTCCATTCCTCTTCTTTCAGTTTTACAGAGAGAAAATTATATATGTCTCTTTGTGCAGCACTTAACCTTTCCGGTGCCAAAATTTCATTCGCTTCCATAACACAAATTTTACTAAAGTTACGAAATCATTATAATCTTCTCCCCCAACCCTTTATTCTTTGGATGTTGCATGTTGAGCATTGATTATTGATGATTTGCCATACTTAATTGCACATTTTTTTACTTTCTGATCTCCCACTCCCTCACAAACTCCACCGCCTTCATCATATCATCATGCAGCACCCTGTCCGCTTCGTTAAAGCTCACGGTTTTTCTAAACGCCCCCTGCAATTCTTCCAGTATTGCCGAGGTTTTTAGGGGCCTTCTGAAATCGAGTGCTTGTGCAGCGCTTAGCAACTCAATTGCCAGCACCTTTTCAACATTATTAATTACCCGTAAACATTTGGTAGCGGCATTGGCGCCCATACTTACGTGGTCTTCCTGGTTGTTTGATGATGAAATAGAATCCACCGATGCAGGCGTGCACAACTGCTTATTCTCGCTTACAATACCAGCGGCCGTATACTGCGGTATCATAAACCCGCTGTTTAAACCCGCTTCTTTTACCAAAAACATCGGCAGGTTACGCTGCCCGCTTATCAACTGGTAAATTCTTCTTTCACTTATGTTGGCAAGCTCACTCATGGCGATGGCTAAAAAGTCTAAATGCAGCGCTAATGGCTGGCCATGAAAATTACCACCACTAACGATCAGGTCATCATCGGGGAAAATATTGGGATTATCGGTAACGGAGTTTATCTCTGTTAAAAAAACATTCAGCACATTATCAAATACGTCTTTGGTTGCGCCATGTACCTGCGGCACACAGCGGAACGAATAGGGGTCCTGCACCTGCTGTTTGCGCTGCAATAATATCTCGCTTCCCTGCAAATATTTACTGATTACCGCAGCGGTTGCCACCTGCCCTTTATGCGGCCGTATAGCTTGTATTTTTGGGTGCAACTGGTCAATAATACAATCAAAAGCATCAAATGAAAGCGCTGTAATAAGGTCAGCTATTTTTATAAGCTGTTCTGCCTTTTGCAGGCAGTACATACCATAAGCGCTCATAAATTGTGTACCGTTAATAAGGGCCAGCCCTTCTTTGCTTTGCAGGCTTATGGGCTGCCAGGCGTTTTGCTGCATAACATCACTCACACGCTTGCGTACCCAGCCGCCATTATCTTTAACACATACTTCGCCCAAACCTATCAATGGTAAACTTAAATGGCTTAAAGGTGCCAGATCACCCGAAGCACCCAATGAGCCCTGTGTATATATAACCGGCAGCACATCATTATTAAACATGTCGGCAAGCCGTTCCACCGTTTCTGCCTGCACGCCGCTATGGCCATAACTCAACGATTTCACCTTTAGCATCAGCATCAGCTTTACAATATCGTGGGGCACTTCCTCCCCCATTCCACACGCATGCGATACAAGCAGGTTGTACTGCAGCTTCTCCACTTGGCTGGCATCTATCTTAACATTTTGTAAAAAACCAAAGCCGGTGTTAATGCCATAAAATACAGCATTATTATCTTCCATTTTCTCATCCAAAAATGCGCGGCAGCGTAATATGCCTTGCCGTGCTTCATCTGTTATAGAAAGTTTCAGGTTATTGCGTAACAAATTTTTGACCTGTTCAAAATCCGTCCAGTCTTTACTTATGGGTAAATAATTAGCATCCATAGCAAACAATCGTTTTATAAATGGCCTTCAATCCTTTCGAACAATGATTTTTCGTTTATCCTTTCTTCCACTCGTGTAAGCGAAGCCAGCAGTTTTTGGCTTTCTGCATCGCCCCCGCCCAATTCCAGCATTGCATATTGCAAGGCTTGCCACACCGGCTGTATTTTTTGCAGCAGCCTCTGCCCTTTTGGGGTAAAAGCAACAACTTTGTGCCGGGCATCTTTTTTTGAAACCGTTGATTTTATATGTCCCTTCTCCTGCAGGTTACTTACCATTTGGCTTGCTGCAGAATGGGTTATACCAAGCTGGTTGGATATTTGACGGATAGATACCTCTCCTTCCTGCGACAATATATAAAATACCGGGAACCACGATGCATCAAAGGGTATTTTGTGCGCCTTGTAAATACTGTTAACATCACTTAAAAAGGTTTCGCTTAACCTGCGTAACCGGCTGCCAAATACAAGAAAACCAAGCTGTTGATAGAAGTTCATAAAATTATATAAGCGCTTATATAATATCGAAGATAGTTATTCAGTTTAACCCTGCAAATAAATTTTTTAAACAGTTTTTATTTCGCCTGTATTTTTTTGGCACGCTATTGGTCATAATAGAACAAAACCATCTATTGTGAAAAAGTTTGTAGTGAATAAACGAGATTACGCACCCCTTGCGTTGTTGTTTATAAGCGCTGCGCTTATGGCAGTGAGTATAATTTTAAAAAGCACCATGGTTATTGCAGGTGTAACAGGTATGGTTATAGCCTGGTTTTTGTGTATTGATACGCTTATTTCTGCACAAAGGCTTTCGCTTGCCTACCGCATATTACTTGCCGGTATTGCAGTTGGCCTGCCCATCGCTGTTACAGCTTACATGGGTTAGTTACTCCACCGTAAATTAATGTTCCTTCACATAGCGGCTATATTACCGCCCGTACAAATATTGCAGTTCAAACACCTATTATACATATTTTAGCGGGCAGACTTTTTACCATCTGCCTGCTATGAAAAATTTAATACTTCCCGTTATTGCCTGTTTATGTTTTGTAGCCTGCCGCCAGGCCGATAAACCTGCTATGTTTCATGCGGATGAAGTACACTCCGGTTTGTATGATGCTAAAGGTGATGGCAGGTTTGGTGAATTGAAATGGAAATTTAAAACCTCCGGCAAAATATTCTCCTCCCCGGTTATTTATAATGAAGTGGTGTATGTGGGCAGCGAAGACAAATACCTGTATGCCATTAATAAAGAAACAGGAGAGGTTAAATGGAAATTTGAAACAGGTGGTGCAGTTCACTCAGCTCCGGCTATTGTAGATGGCACGGTTTATTTTACAAGTTTTGATGGCTTTTGTTACGCGCTTAATGCAGGCACTGGTGTTTTACAATGGAAATTTAAAACAGGTGGCGAAAAAGTGAACGGGAGGGTAAGCCTGTGGACAATGAAGCCTGACAACCAGTATATGGATGACCCTTTTGATTTCTTTCTCTCCTCGCCCATCGTCCACGACAGCCTGGTATATTTTGGAAGTGCCGATGGCGGCTTGTACGCGGTGTCTGCAAAAACAGGCGAACAAAAATGGAAACTGCAAACAGGTGGCATCATACATACCAGCCCTGCTTTTTACAACAATACTATTTATGCCGGCGGCTGGGACACTTATATGTATGCAGTTGACGCGCAAACAGGCGCAGTAAAATGGAAATTTAAAACGGGTTCTGATACAGCCTACCACCAATTGGAAGGCATACAGGCTTCAGCTTTGATTTACGATAGCCTCGTCTATTTTGGCGCAAGGGATGGTTATTTTTACGCTCTTAATGCTGAAACGGGGACGATAGTGTGGAAGTACTCAGCCAATAACTCATGGATACTTACTACCGCAGCCGCCAAGGATGGTATTGTATATACAGGCACATCCGACACACACGTTTTCCTGGCATTTGATGCAAAAACGGGTAAGCAAATATTTAAGGTTGAGGCTAACGGCTATGTTTATTCATCCCCTGCAATTGCAGGCAATGCCGTTTATTTTGGCGATTTCTCCGGCCAATTATTGGCTGTTGATATTACAACCGGGAAGATAAAAGACAAGTTTTATACCGATGGCAGAAAACAATTTGCGGGCACAGTGCTAAAAAAAGATTCTGTTGACTTTCCAACCGCCGCTGAGGGGGCTGACCTTTCACTATACTCAAGTACCGTTAAAGGAATGAATAATCTTTACAAACTTGGGCCAATAGTATCAAGCCCGTGCATTGATAATAGCATAATTTACTTTGGTAGTTCTGATGGTTATTTGTATGCGCTGAAGTTGAAGTAAGCGCGGAAAATGCGGTTTTAGTTGATCCAGTATTGTTCTTTAATATTCGAATAATAATAGTCTACATCTTCATCTGCCAGGCCAATTACAAAATCTAAAGCTTTCTTTGCCTGGGGTGAGTTGGCGTTATTTAAGAAAGCTATCGTCTCATCAATACCTGCAAATACAATCAACTCAGTATCAAACCCCCAATAAGTATCAAAATCAATATTTTTGGCTTCCCAAATTAAAAGCGAGTCTTCTACAAAACCATGCATTCCGATGATGTACGCTGGCAGCATTAAATCTTCTATGTAGACCTCATTATCCAGGTTCCCGCGCAGTACCATCAACGTAGTTAGTACCGCTTTAGCAAAATCGCGGTTAGT
>Ga0206806_1050_pt1 | contig 27940 bp, 20 predicted proteins | sample Alteio_BWOrgCont_60_FD_152911 | JGI IMG/M metagenome (GOLD analysis project Ga0206806, IMG submission 152911) | Enriched cells from forest soil in Barre Woods Harvard Forest LTER site, Petersham, Massachusetts, United States -... | ecosystem: Environmental > Terrestrial > Soil > Temperate forest >... | reverse complement strand
ATATTTCAGAAATTGAAAGTTCATTTGACCCTGATCTGATTAAAAATTGCCACGTGTTTGAAATATTTGAAGATCTCGATACTATGGTAAGTGCGGTTCAAAAGGCTTTTGAAGATGACGACAGCACTTCGTTGAAAGCTGTTTTTGATATGGACGAAACACTTGGGCAGCGCCGTCTTAAGGCAATGGATGCTATAAGCGATTATATAAAAAAGCATCCCTCAAAGTCCCAAAATGGACTTTATATGTTCTCTATAATAATGAAGCTGGAGAGGGTTGGCGACCAAATGAAAAATATTGCCAAAGAGATCATTTTTTATCTTGAAGCTACGCTGGATAAAAGGGGAAGGAAGAATACATCCGTTCGTTAAAGCCCTTGTTCAATTGGGGTAGTTAATACATTACTCTTATGCCCTGCGCGATCGTATAACCAAACTTTATACACAAAATAATTGCGCCATGGTGTAACAGCTGTAACAGGATACCAGGGAGAATAAAGTAGGATTTGAATTACGCCGGTAAGCGATTTGTCCTTGCCCGCAGGTGTAATATCCGGGACATGAAATTTGTTTGTTGTAGTATCTGTAAGATAAGTACTATCGTTAATTTTTATTGTAGACATGTAAGGTTTAAAAACAGTATCGGCAGGAAATTGCGCTATAGAAGGAGCATTGGTATCGGTTGTATACCATACTTGCACAAAAAAATTATATGGAGCTGTCGGATCTTGTGAAGGGTATCCTATGTCTCCGTCACCGTCGGTAAAATTAACCTGCAGTGTTGCCGAATCTCCGGTTACCGACGGAGTAAAGCTTTTAAATGTAATATTGGGTATGGGATTGGTATTGGTGTTTTTTTCGCAGGATGAAAGGATAACCGCAAAGAGTAAAAAGAAGCCTGTTATCCTTATAAAACGCATGTGGCGATGTTTATTAGCAAATATATGCATTATTTTTGAAGCCTTATGAGTCATGTTGCATATAACGATACACTTGCGCGGAAAGTATTTGACACGCATTCGAATAATGATTTTGAGGCGCTTGCCATGGATATATTCCATTTACAATACAAGAGCAATAAGGTGTACCAAAATTATGTTGACGCACTTTACAAAGGCAAGCCGGATGTAAAAGAGGCTTCACAAATTCCTTTTTTGCCTATTTCATTTTTTAAAAGCCATAAAGTGGTATGCGGCGAGCAAGAAAGATCAGATACTATTTTTTATAGCAGCACAACAACAGGCAACACTCCATCTGCGCATATTGTTAAGGACGTTGGTGTGTACGAGCAAAGCTTTCGCTCAGCGTTTAATTTGTTTTACGGAGACATTAAAGAGTATTGCATTTTAGCCCTGCTTCCTTCATATCTCGAGCGTTCGGGTTCTTCGCTGGTTTATATGGCCGAGGACATGATCAGGCAAAGCGCTAACTCACATAGCGGTTTTTATTTGCATAATACAGCTGAACTTAATGAGAAATTAGCCCTGCTTGAAAAAACAAAACAAAAAACATTGCTTATAGGTGTCACCTATGCACTGCTCGACCTTGCAGAGCAGTTTTCAGGTAAGTTGCAAAACACCATTGTTATGGAAACAGGCGGAATGAAAGGCACCAGGAAAGAAATGCCGCGTGATGAGGTACACACTATTCTTAAAAGAGCTTTCGGACTAAATTCAATTCATTCAGAATATGGGATGACGGAACTTTTATCGCAGGCATATTCTAAGGGGAATGGGGTGTTTAATTGTCCGCCTTGGATGAAGGTTGTAATAAGAGACGTGTATGATCCCTTAAAAACAGGGCTGATAGAGCAGGGAGGCGCCATTAATATTATTGACCTGGCCAATATGAACTCCTGTTCTTTTATTGCTACCGATGATGCCGGAATAGTTTATAAAGATGGACGCTTTGAAATATCGGGCAGGCTTGACCAAAGCGATATAAGAGGCTGTAACCTTATGGCGGAGGAGTTATAATTTCACAACCCTCTTAACCACTGTTTGTTCTTCCGATTCTAGTTTGAGCAGGTAAACACCCTGCGATAAATTGCCAATACTAACCTGGGTTATATTGCCTTTAGACGAAAGTTTTCCTGCGTAAACCTGCTGCCCTAAAACATCCGTAAAATAAATATTACCATTTATGGTTCTGTTTGTCTTTATGGTAATAATATCATAGGTTGGATTAGGATATATTTCAATAGAGTTTTTAAATATAATTGAATTAATTCCTGTTACCGTAAAATCTATGCTGGCAGAATCTTTGCAGCCATTATTGTCTGTAACCAATACACTGTATATCCCTGGGCAAGTGCTGTGAAGAGTGTCGGCGGTTGAAGAACCGGGTGTCCACATATAGGTATAAGGCGCTGTTCCACCCGAAACAACGGCCCATATATTTCCGTTACATGATGTATCTTCTGCTGAACTATCAATGGTTACCAAAACAGGAATTGGTTGGGTAATAGTAACCAAGGCGGATGCGCTGCATCCAAGACTATCTTTTGCCGTAACAGTATAAGTGCCGGCTGTTACAGCCATTAAAGTGTCTGAAGTTTGATTGTTCGACCATTGATAAGAATAAGGAGGAAAGCCATCATTTTCTGTTGCCAATGCGTTGCCATTATTTCCCCCATTGCAAGACGGGCCATTAATAACACTAGTTACAGGTACGGGTATAGTTTTCATTTTAATAGTTTGGGTAACCTGTATTCCGTTTATGCAACTACCATTATTTAAAACACAAGTGTATGTGGCAGTAGCAAACGGATTCACGATTATACTGTCTGCAGTAGAAAAGTTGCTCCACAGATAACTTGTCGCATTAGAATTTACAACCTTAAGGGTAACGCTGTCTCCGGGACAAATACTGTCCTTAGAGGCCACTATATTACCCGAAGAAGTATTGGTATCTATTTTTAGTACAATGCTTGCAAAAGTTGTATCGGGTGGGGTGGCGTTATTATAACCATATAGTGTTACATTATATGTACCAGAAGGGGTATTGGCCGGGGCATACACCCACACCTTATTAGTATCGAATTTAATGCTGTCCATCGAAGGTAAGTTTCCCGTATAGCCTATGGTAACGTTGCTTGCGTTGCTACCTGCAAGGAAGGTAATAGGAAAATTTACGCCCACCCCTTTGCATAATACCAGGGTATCCTCACAAGGTATAATTCCTACTGCAATGGGAGGTAAATTTTGGGTATAGCAAGTGTTCAGAAGAAACCCTTGATTATCCAGCCATGATATACCATCGTAAGGAGCTGCGGGAAACTGCCCCAGGTAGCCGCTGCCGACCCTGTCAAATAATCCAATTTGAGTAAAAGTAGTTCCGTCTCCCTTATTAGCTCCTACAGTGGCTGGGTGGCCTCCAAAACCATTAGTGCCGCCTGATGCATCACCGGTTGTCCATTGCATGCTTTTGTAGCAAAACTGAACGTTACCATACGGAATAATAGGATCGCTTCCATTGGTCATGATGCATTGAAAGGTATTTACCTTATCGGTATGATTACCATAAGTGCCGTAATACCCTACACTATCCCACTGAACTATGACATAAGTGGCAGTATGCTTCCAGTAAACAAGTCCTGATTGCATAAGGTTAGGAGGAGATAGAGGCACTAATGTATCTACGTCAACATCTGCCCAAAACGGAGCTATCATATCCTTGCCGGTTAACGGAAATGTATGAGGTGAAAATTGCGGGTAGGCCGCGCTGAAGGAAACATTACCGTTGTTATTGATGTAAAGTGAATCTTTACTTGAGCCAAAAAAGCAAAAAGAAAAAGGCAAAGGAATTTTGTTGGTAGAACCATCATCACTACGGTAAGTTGGTGGCCCAGAGCTACCCGATGCGGCAGTAAATGGTACAACATGAAACGCCGTGTCTCCAGTTCTGTCTATCCAGCAACCGCAGTTTTGTGCGTTAATCTTTAAAAAGAAAGTAAGAATAAATAAAAATGGTAGTAGTACTTTCATGCTGAGTTATCTTAATGGTTAAATATGAAAGATAAAAGTAAGAAAAGAAAACCAGAATTGCAATTACAACTTCACAATCCTCTTTACCACGGTTTGTTCTTCCGATTCTATTTTGAGAAGATAAACGCCTTGCGATAAGCCACCAATACTAACCTGTGTAGTTTTATTGGCGTTGCTTAACTTACCCTCATATACCTGTTGCCCTAAAACATTATTAATGGATATGGTACCATCAACCGGATGAGACATTTGGATGTTTATAATATCATTGGCAGGATTGGGGTAAACATTTATTGTATTTACATTCTGAGCAATGTTGTTAATACCTAAAATAGCCGTATTAAAGCCATTAGAGAAAGAACCTGAAAGGAATGGAGTAGGGTAGAGCCTTGCTAATCTTTGTGTAGATGGTGTGCATGTTGTACCTGGATTAACTGCCTCTAATACATAATACACATTTGGTGGAGGGAAGCTGTCTACATAGCTAAACACTGTATTAGCAACAGAATCTATCTGCGTAAGGTTACTCATACTTGGCCCGCGGAAAATACGATACCTAACTGGAGTGAATCCGATGTAAGGCGTCCAGCTTAGGTTAAAGGCATTTGTGCTTGCCGTAGTAGTAAGTAAAATAGAAGTATGCGGAGGGCTCAAAGCAGATTCCCCGCATGAATCGGTTGTAGAAAGCTCATAGCTTTGAGTAGCAATAGAAGGATTGGAAGAAGTATCTACATATTCGCTAAGGCTATCCAGTGGCTGACTGTGCAGCAAAGCATAATTGGTGCCGTTGTACTTGTAAACATTATAAGAACCATAACCATCCGGAGGCGGAGAGTTTGTTCTTCCCCAAATTACTTTGCTTTTATTATTTGTAGTATCAATAGTTAGTATACAAATTGGCTCGTTATAATCATTCGCGCAATTAATGGTTACAGTAGTGGTGAGATAGCAATTGTTTGCATCAGTAACATAACAAGTATAAGTACCTGCACATTGCCATGTAATGCTATCAGTTGTTAGTCCGCCTGGTGTCCAAAAATAAGTGTAAGGAGGAGTACCTCCGGCCGGATAAACGGCAGCAATTCCATCACATGTTGAATCGCTGGGAACAGAATCGTGAGTGACAGTAAGGGGATTTGGTTGGGTAATTGTAACAGAGGCTGTAACACTACTTCCGCATGAATCAGTAACGGTCACAGTATAACTTCCAGGACCTAATCCAGTAGCTGTTGCGTAATTCTGTGCTGGTGTTGTATTCCATAAATAAGTGTAAGGAAGTGTGCCACCAGTTGCGTGTGATTCAGCAAGGCCATTGTAATGTCCGTAGCAGCTAACATTTACCACGCTTGCTGAATCATTTAACGCCGGTGGCTCGGTAATGGTTGCAAATGCGTTAGCCGTGGCTCCGCAAGAATCCATGACTGTAACTGTATAAGTTCCGAGGCTTAATCCGGTAGCACTTTTGTTTGTTTGTGAATTAGGATCCGACCAAATGTAAGTGTAGGGTGCTCCACCCCCGGTTACGGATGCTGTGGCTATTCCATTACTACCACCATGGCAACTTATACGTTTCGTTCCGGTGGAAACTATTAACGGGCTAAGTACTATATTGACAGATGCCGTAAGACTAGTACCGGCTGAATCACGGGCTGTAACTGTATACGTACCGATACTTAGGCCGGTGGCGCTCATACTTGTTTGCGCGTTAGCGTCTGACCATAAATAGGAATAAGGAGCGCTTCCACCATTAACAAGAGCCGTTGCTATACCATCACTTCCCCCAGCACAACTAACATTTTTTGTTGCTTTACATGAAACGGCGAAGTTGTTAAGGAATTTGTAAATAACACCCCAATTAGCTGTGCTTCCACCCTGTGTTACCCCATAAAGGCTATTATTTATCTTAAGTACTCCACTAGGGCCCCCTCCATCTGTGTTATTGAAATCTATCAAATGTTTAAATCCGTTTCCATTGGTATCAACGCAATATAAAAGTCCATGGTTGTAAATTCCACCATTAGAAGTGCCATATAATAACGACCCTGATATAATTAATCCTTCCTGGGGAAACCAGCCATCTGTCCCGTTAAAATTGTATATAACCGAAAAATGAGTACCATTGGTATCTATAGAAAATAAAGTCCCATAATTTGAAGTCCCTCCATTCTCAGCAGCGCCATATAGTTTACCACCTACAAGAAGCAGTTGACAAAATTCTGGACCTGCTCCATCCGTACCATTAAAATTATGAAGCACTTGAAATTCGTTACCATCTGTATCTACTGAAAATATGTTCCCCAGCAGTGGTGACCCACCCCCGGCAGAGGTCATTCCATATAATTTTTTCCCTGAGATAGTTAACGGATTAAAAGGAAACTTACCATTTGTTCCATTGAAGCTCATAATAATTCTACGCCTTGTTCCATCAGTATCCATAGCATAGATTAGTCCATTTCCCTCAGAAGTTATTCCATATATTGTCTGCCCGGCTATGACCAAAGGCCCAACAGGTGCATCCTCTCCAGCTAAAAAGTCAAATAAATCCCTATATCTTGAGCCATTAGTATCTACAGAAAAAACACAGCCATAGCCCCAGATTCCGCCTCCCATCGCTACACCATACAAGGTTTTCCCTAAAAGAATTAATGAGCTAGGTAATGATCCGTAAGTGTAATTGAAATTATGCAATATTCTTAAGTTATTACCACTTGTATCAATAGCAAAAACGCTGCCGTACGCTGTAAATCCAGCTTCCGCGCATCCATATAAAGTAGCACCTGAACGAATTAAGCTTCCTTGCGGTTCGGCGCAGAAGTTACTTCCGTATTCAAATTGAATGCTATCCTGGGCATTTGAATTTTCTATTCCTATAAATAAAAGAAAAAGATAAATAATTATTTTCTTCATGTCATGGCAGTTTAATGGTTGCTAAGTCATTCAAATATACAAGAATTTCTCTAATTTTTCACCGTAACAGTAAATCCATTATATTTGCAAAAGTGTTCACGTGAAACAAGATGATGAAAAATTTGCAGGAGAGGGCTTAACTTATGATGACGTCCTACTGCTACCAGCCTATTCAGAGGTGCTCCCCAGGGAGACTGAAATAAGCTCAAAATTTACCCGCAACATACCTATTAATACGCCCATTATTTCGGCAGCCATGGATACGGTTACCGAATATAAAATGGCTATTGCCATTGCCGGCGAGGGTGGTATTGGCGTGCTGCATAAAAACATGACCATTAAGCAGCAGGCCGAGCAGGTAAGGCGCGTTAAGCGCTACGAAAGCGGCATGATACAAAACCCCGTTACCTTAAAGGAATCGGCTAAGATTGCCGATGCCCTTAAGCTGATGCACGATAATAAGATTGGTGGTATACCCGTGGTTACCGAGGATAATAAACTGGTAGGTATAGTTACCAACCGCGACCTTAGGTTTGAAAAGAGTACCAGCCGCAGCATAAAAGAGGTAATGACCAAGGATAATGTAATTACTGCCAAAAAAGGTACCGATTTGCGCAAGGCTGAACAGATTCTGCAAAAATATAAGATAGAAAAGCTGCCCGTTGTAGATGATCATGGTGTACTGGTAGGCCTTATTACATATAAAGACATACAAAAGATACATCTGCATCCCTATGCGTGTAAGGATTCATTTGGCCGTTTGCGCGTGGCTGCTGCGATTGGCATAACAGCCGATATGTACGAGCGTGCCGATGCACTGATGAACGCGGGAGTAGATGCTATTGTTATTGATACCGCCCACGGACACACTAAAAAAGTAATTGAGGAAGTAAAAGCTGCCAAAAAGAGATTCCCCAACCTGGATGTAGTGGCAGGTAATATAGCTACTGCCGAAGCAGCACGAGACCTGGTAAAAGCAGGCGCTGATGCGGTAAAAGTGGGTATTGGTCCGGGTTCTATATGCACTACGCGTATTATTGCCGGTATTGGTGTGCCTCAGCTTACCGCAGTGTACGAAGTGGCTAAGGCCCTTCGGGGTTCTGGCGTGCCTCTCATAGCAGATGGTGGCATACGCTATACAGGCGATATTGTAAAGGCTATTGCAGCCGGAGCAAGCACAGTTATGGCAGGCTCATTATTCGCCGGGGTAGAAGAATCTCCGGGAGAAACCATAATATATGAAGGCCGCAGATTTAAGTCATACCGTGGCATGGGTTCACTTGAGGCTATGCAACATGGTTCTAAGGACAGGTACTTTCAGGATGCCGAAGACGACATTAAGAAGCTGGTGCCGGAAGGTATCACGGGCAGGGTTCCTTACAAGGGCTCGCTTGCTGAGGTTATTTACCAGGTGGTTGGCGGCTTAAGAGCAGGCATGGGATATTGCGGCGCTAAAAATATTACCGATCTGCAAAAGGCCCGCTTTATCCGTATCACCTTTGCAGGTATGGCTGAAAGCCATCCGCACGATATATTTATCACCAGCGAAGCGCCTAACTATAGCAGGTAATGGCTTTACCATCGTGGCTTGAAGGACTAAGCAGCAGGCGAAAGACTGTGCTTTATGTTTTCATTCCGCTGCTAAGTCTGCTCATGCACTCGTATGTTTTTAACCGCGACCTGGTTGGTTTTCATGTATGGCGCCAAACGCAAACCCAGATAAACATTGAGAATTTTGCTAAAGAGGATTTCAATATTCTTGATCCCCGCATAGATAACCGGGGTGCAGGCAGCGGCATATTCCGCATGGAGTTTCCTATTATGCAATGGCTGTTTGCTATTTTTTACAAGCTATTCGGCACACACATCTTCATTAGCCGCATACTCACTTTTATTATTGGTCTGTTTAGTGTATGGGGCATATATCACTTGCTTTATGCTTTGTTTAATAGGATCCCTATAGCCCTTATAGGCGCCTGGTGCTTTAACTTTTCTCCTGTGTTTTATTACTATACGGTAAATCCTTTGCCGGATAATTTCGCGCTGTGCTTATCCATTTGGGGGCTCACGTTTTTCTTCCGGTGGATAAAAAATAACAAAACATCCAGCCTGGTATTATCTGCTGCGTTATTGAGTTTAGCCACTATGGCCAAGTTACCCTTTGTAATTTATTTAAGTGTCATAGGCGTATATATAATATGGGGATTGGTGCGTAAAGCCATAAAGGTTAAAACCGTACTTAAGATAGTGGTAGTGTATGGTGCTTGTTTTCTTCCTGCCGCTGCCTGGTATTTTTCTGTGGTTGGTGGCTGGCAAGGTAATGGAATAGTAGCAGGTATTACTGCGGTTAAAAAGGATGACATAGCCAATATACTCGGTATTATGCAGGCTAACCTGGTATCCTCTTTACCAGAGTTGTTGGTGAACTATGGTGCGTTGTTATTTTTCCTGGCAGGGTTTTATTTTATGTTCAGAAATAAGGTACAAAAAAAGGAACCGGGATTCATTATGTTAGTGGCTCTCGGCACAAGCGCCATACTTTATTTTTTATTCGAAATGAATATGATTGGTCGCGTGCACGATTACTATCTTTTTCCATTCCTTACACCGATATTTATTTTGCTGGCATACGGAGCAGAACAGCTTTTTATGACAGAAAAGAAATTGCTGAAGACCTTTTGTACATTCCTTATATGTATTCTCCCACTCACTGCATTCTTGCGTATAGAGCATCGTTGGAACACAACATCTCCGGGCTTTAATCCCGACCTGTATACCTACAAAAATGATCTGCGTTCTGCCGTGCCGGATAATGCATTATGTATTGTGGGTAATGATGAATCAGGGCATATCCTGTTCTATTATATCCACAAAAAAGGCTGGTGCTTTGACCTGGATACCTTGGGGCCAAAAAGTATTAAGGCATTAATAGCGCAGGGTGCAAAATATCTTTACACCGATTCGCGAAAGGTAGATGAAAATAAGGAGGTGCAACCTTATTTCGATAGGTTAATAATGCAGCGCGGAAGTATTAAGGTGTACGCTTTAAAGGATCAGAATACTATTGCTAAATGAACAACCGCCCGCACCTGTTCTTTATTTCAATGTTGTTGTTTGCATGGTTAGCTATGCTTATTGTTGTAAATCCCATAGGTGATTTTCCGCTTAACGACGATTGGACATACGGGGCATCAGTTCACTATATGATGAATACGGGGCATTTTAAAATTGTAGATGGTTCGGCAGCGGCTATATTCACCCAAGTAATATGGGGAACTTTATTTTGCAAGTTGTTTGGTTTTTCGTATACGGTATTACGATTGTCTACTTTAGTTCTGGCGTTCATAGCAACTATCTTTCTTTATTTTTTCGCTTTTGAGAGTAGTAATAATAAAGGAATGTCTTTTTTTGTCGCCCTATTGCTTGCCATAAACCCTTTATATTTTTCTCTTTCAAATACCTTTATGACGGATGTACCCTTCCTGTCTTTTTCTATAATTTCTTGTTGGTTTTTCTCAAAAGCATTCAGCAAGAGTAGTTACTTATACGTAGTGCTGGGAACATTGCTTGCTATAGCTGCAACCTTAATTAGGCAGGCAGGCATTGTAATACCATTGGCTTACTCATTTGCAGTTTTGTTCACGCAAAAGAATAGTTATGCCAAGTGGACAAGAGTGATTATTCCATCTGTGGTGACTAATATGGCATTGTTTGGTTTTCTTACCTGGATGGAGCGCTCTGATCCTCTCTTTATACCTTACCAGGATTCAGGTGGGATATTGGTGTATCTTAAGGATGTGCCGTCTTTAATTTTTAGGATTTATGTGCGCACAGGCGATGTATTTTATTACACAGGTTTTTTTCTTTTGCCTGTTTTACTTTTTGCCGTTCCCAGGGCTTTTATGGGACTTCCCTCAACTCGTAAAAATGCAGTAGGCATAGGCAGCTTTTTATTGCTCCCTTCTATAATAAGGGCCTGGAGTACTTTGCCTAAAGGTAACATACTTAATGAAGATGGGGTAGGTCCCAAACTGTTAAGAGATAATTATATTTTGCACACCAATAATTCTGGTATTTCTCAATTGGGGTTACATATTTTAGTTACCATAGGTATGTTAGGTGCAATACTTCTTGCCATAAAGCTGGTGATGGTAGTTGTAGATGCTGTATATTCCTTAAAGCAAAGAGAGTTTTCAAGAAGTACGGCGAGCACCGTGTTTCTTATATTCTTTCTGATTTGTTATTGTTTACTGATCTGTCTTCCGTTTAATTTTTTCGATAGGTATACCCTGCCGGCATTTTTTATTTTGGCACTCGTCTCTGTGCAAAATAATACGGTTTCAACAAGCAAACGGTTTGAGTATGCCTTCCCTGTTTTGTTTATACTTGTTGTGGGGTTATTTACTGTTTCTTCTACACACGACTACTTATCATGGAATCGCGCACGCTGGAAGGCTGCCAACTATCTCAATCAGAACCTGAAGATATCACCACTTTTTATTGACGGAGGATATGAATACAACGGCTGGATGCTTGGAAGCACCATAAGTTCTATCCCCGACAAAAGCTGGTGGTATGTAATTGATGATGAATACATGTTATCATTTGGTCCCGTAGCAGGATACAAGGAAATAAAAAGGTTTAGCTACTGTAGCTACCTTCCTTCGGGTACAGGGGCGATATTGATACTTCAAAGAAAATAGCGTCTAAAACACTTCGCCCAGGTTAAAAAAGAGGCCCCTTGAATTTTGTTCACCAAAACCGTAATCAATGCAAATATTTACATCAGAATATTTGTTGAACTTAACCCGCAATCCAAATCCCTCACCCGGAAATACATTGGTAAATGCTCCACTTGGCCAATTAGAAACTGATGTGGCATTAACAAAAACCACTCCGCCTAATAATCCGTTTTTCGTTATTCCGAATCTGAATTCTGTTTCGCCATATAGCATGCCGGGCCCTCTGAACCGGCCCTGTATGTAACCTCTGCCGGTATTTGAATAGGTATCCCACCCGTTGCTTGGCAGGTCAAGATAAGGTGCCATTCCGCTGAAGGTAAATTCATCCCATGTCCAGAATGCTAACACCATATTATGCGATAGCTTAAAGTATTTTCGAACATCTACTAAAAGCATTTGCCAGTTTTGATCACTGCCAAGAATGGTAGAGTTGACCCTGTATGATACACTTGCATAAAAGGCCTGTTTCGGGTTATTTTGGTTGGTTCTGTTATCATACATAAAGTGGGCCACCAGGCCGGACGATATTGTTGTAATGGCGCCATTGTTATATACAGGGAAATCGGTAACAGGTGTCGGATCGCTTATGCCAAAATGATAATCCAGGTTATAGCCAATCCCTAAATAATAGTTGGAACTGAAATGCCGCAATATTTCCTGGTACACCCTTACATAAGAATAGTCTATAAGGTCAGCATTTTGGTATGTTGTTGCACTGCCCAGGCCATAAGTATATGATGGGTATTTATAGTAGCGCCAATCACCGAGCATATCCCATTTATTGTTGGCTAACCACACATTACTTATAAAGGGTACCATCAGTTGGTGCTTTTCTGAATACTGTGCTCCAGTTTGAATAACAGAAAGGCTGGTACTGTTAGGGTCAGCGGTATAAAAGGATCCGTTCATGGCAAATGAAGCTTCCAGGGCTCCCTCTACGGTATAGCCAATGGCGGGGGCGTAGGAGAGTAGTAATTTGCCGGGAGGTATCTTGGCGGTATCAGGCTTGGATGAAAGATAAATTTTGAAAACCTTGCTGATAAGATCAAGGATGTCCAATTGTTTTGTTCGAACACTATCTTTTCTTGTTGTTGTTGAATCGCTGACAGGTGCAACTTTCAGCACCAAATTGTTCTGCCCTGGTGCAAGATTGCATAGCAGTATAAAGAATAAACTAATGCAAACTATTTTCACCGTGCTAAGATACCTCTTAAATTAAGCCAATAATGTGTTATTCAAATGATAAGACGCCAGATATGAGGCAAAGGTTCAAAAGATTGATATTCCTGCAAGCGCAAAGCCAGGAGCATGTTTGTTAAAAAAAGTAGTTACTTTGAACTAATGATGAGCAGATGTCGTCTAACAATTAAAAGTACTTGCCCCTGCATACCTCTGAAAAAGAACTCGTAATTGCCTGTTTAAATGGTGAAGCGACTGCGCAAAGGCAGTTGTATCAAACCTATGGGCCCAAAATGTTGGGCGTATGCAGGCGTTATGTAAAAACTATTGAGGAAGCGGAAGATATTTTGCAGGAGGGTTTTATATCTGTATTTACGAAGCTGCACCAGTTTAAAATGGAAGGATCGCTGGAAGGATGGATAAGACGAGTAATGGTAAGCCGCGCTATTGAGTATTACCGGAAAGCTGCCCATGTGTTCCCAGTAACTAATATTGAAGATGTAGAAAATGAAGTGGCCAGCGCGGATGATATACTTAGCGCTATATCTGCGGATGAATTGTTAAATATGATATCGGAACTGCCTGCTATGCATAAGGTGGTGTTTAACCTTTACATATTTGAGGAAATGGAACACAGTGAAATTGCCGAAGCGCTTAAAATACCGCTAGGCACTTCTAAATCAACCTTGTTTTATGCCAGGATGATGCTTAGAAAAAAGATCGAGCAAAGTATGCAGGTGGCTAAAAAGAATGAATACCATGAAAGAAGACTATAAAAAAGAGAACGATCCTGAGCGTAAAGTGTTTCGTACCGCGCTTAATTCCATGGAGATTCAGCCTTCTGAAAAATTCTGGAACTCGGCTTTGCATGGTATTATTGATAAAGAGAAGGTATCAAAAGATAAAAGGATTATTTCGTGGAAAGGAGTTTCTGTCGTTTTGGGAGGAATTGTGGTGCTTCTTCTTATAAATAATTGGTGGATGTATGACCGGATGAATAAAGTAGAACAGGATATTGCCACCATAAAAAATGAAAAGAGCAAACGGCCGGCTGATCAAAATGCGGGAGCGGTAGTAAATGCGGATAATGCAAATAATACAAAGCCAAGTTCTCAGGTTGAAGTAGCATCTCCTTCTGCGGCTTCAAAAAGTATTATCGCAGCAAATACCATTCATACAGGTAATACATCAACTAATCAAAATACCGGTACATCTTTTAAAGTTGCTATTAAGGGTTCACAATTGCAAAAAGGCACTCATTATAATTCTGTATCTGCTGGGGTTAATCCTATGGCAGCTGTGCCCGAATCCTTCCAAAATACTGAGACGCATAGTGTAGCCGTGAATCAGTCAAGAGCTGGCAATTCAATTGAAAAGCAGCAGTCAGGTAACGATCAACAGGATGCAACAGTTAGTAAAGAGGCCTTAATAGCAACTAAAAATAAATCTCTTTCAGCCACGCTGCAAAGCGATTCTGTGTCCTTTGTTGCGAATCAAAACACCGGCGATTCTGCCAATATACTTTCCATGAATGAACTACCGAAACCAAAAATAGAACTGAAGAAAAAACTCTCTCTTTCTGCTTTTTTTGCCCCCGGAGGTATAAGCGATTTTTTAGAGGACAGGGATAACGATTATACAGATGACGTTACTATAAATTCTCTTAAGGCACAAGAGGTAGACTTGTTTTCTTATGAAGCAGGCGTTAAGCTTGGGCTGGATGTTTCAAACAAGCTTACCGTGCGCACTGGCCTTTACTATTATTTATATACCTATAATATTAAACAGTCTATAATTACAGCACGAACGCAACGTGATGGTACTGTTGGGTATTCGATCGTAACCAGTTCCGGACTCATTAACATGCCTTACACTGCATCGGTACCGAAAGTTGGTGATAGCCTTAAAGTGCGTGGCAGTTCGTCACGAAGTTATGTATGTATACCGCTTGAATTTACCTATATGTTTTTAACGCATAATAGGCTAGGGCTTTACATGGCGGCTGGAGCGTCCGCAAGTATCATACACAATTCCGTAACAGAATTAAACTGGCAAAATACTTTATTAGAAAGTGGCGATGCAGTGGTCGGAAATTCGAAAGGATTGGCAGCATTAAGTTACTCGTATAGCCTGGGTATAGGGCTAACCTATAAGGTATTTGGTGGCTTTTCGGTATATGCTGAGCCGTATCTGCAAGGCTCAGTAACTTCTATCAGTAAAAATGCACCCATTACCATTTACCCTTATTTTTTCGGTGCTGCGGGCGGAATTACATACCATTTTTAATTTGTTATCAAAAAGGTAACAATTTCTTAAACCTTTAGGAAAATGGTCTCGTCTATCTTTATAAACCGGAAGCCATGCTTCTATTTAAAAAGGAGATTATGCCATTATACGGAAAAAAGTGTTTGTTCCTTGTTCAGGGAGAAGGAAGGGGACACATGACCCAATCTATTTCGATGAAACAAGTGCTTGAAAAAGCAGGAATGGAAATTTGCGAGGTCATAATAGGAAAGAATAGCCATAGAGAAGTGCCACAATTTTATTACGATAGAATGAAGGGCATACCGGTAACACGCATGGCAAGCCCCGGTATTGCCATGGATAAGAATATGAAATCGGCCCTGCCCTGGGGTACGTTTTTTAATACTGCCGTGCATTTGCCTCTTTTTTTTAGAAACTTAAGAGAGATCAACAAAAAAATAAAAGAGCATAAACCCGACCTTATTGTAAACTTCTTTGAGCCTCTCTGCGGATTGTATAAAATGTTCTACAGATCTAAGGTACCTATGATCAGCGTGGCGCATCATAACTTGTATAACCATCCGGAGTTTAAAATGCCCGATGGGCAAAATTTTACCAGGTATAGCCTTAAGTTTTATGTTTGGATGACGACATTTGGCGCTAAAAAGAACCTGGCTCTTTCCTTCTATCCTTTTCCCGATCATCCGGGCAATTCCACTTATGTAATTCCTCCGTTGCTCAGAGAAGAAATTGTTCAGCATAAACCGGCTAAAGGCAACTATATGTTGGTATACCTGCTTAACAGCGGGTATATGGATGAGATAGTAAGATTGAGTAAGGCGCATCCTGATACAGAGTTGCATTGTTTTGTGGATAGAAAGGATGTTGGGGATACGCTAAAAGTTGAGGAGAATCTTTATTTCCATGGGTTGAGCGATAAAAGGTTTTTAGAAATGATGGCCGGTGCCAAGGGGCTGGTTACAACGGCCGGCTTTGAATCTATTTGTGAAGCTATGTATATGGGCAAGCCCGTTCTTATGGTTCCTGTTGAAGGACACTATGAGCAGTACTGCAATTCGCAAGATGCCGAAAAGGCAGGAGCAGGACTATACTGCAATAAATTCGACTTGGCTAAATTTCTTGAATACCTTCCTATTTACCATGCCGATAATCAAAAGTTTATTGAATGGGTAAATATGGCGCCTGAACTTATAGTAAGGCATGCCTACAGTGTTATACATGCAGATGATAATGTAAGGCAACTGTTCCCGAAAATTGCCGTGGCAAAGGACATTGCCGCCAGCATATAATATATAATATTTTATTTTAACCGGTGGATCGTAAAGAATTCTTTCGAAGATCATTGCTTTTGGCTATAGGCGCCGCCGGTGGTGCAGCTTTTCTGGAAGCATGTTCAAAACAAAGCAGTCAGCCTTCGGGTGGAGGAACGGTAGATTTTACTATTGACATAAGCACGGCCCAATATAATAGCCTTCAAACAAATGGCGGTTTTGTTTACGATAATAATGTTATTATTGCACGGGATAGCAACGGTAATTTTATAGGACTTTCTGATGTATGCACTCACCAGGGTTGTACAATCTCATTCGATGGAACATCGCAATTCCCTTGTCCTTGCCATGGTTCTATTTTTGATGAGAATGGAAATGTAGTAAGAGGGCCGGCAGCATCAGCAGTTAAAAAATATAACACTACGTTAACAGGCACTAAGCTTCGCATCTATGGATAAAATTGCCGAAATAAGCCATTACGTTTCAGCGTATGGATACCTGGCAATTTTCCTGCTTGTTTTTTTACAGGAGTTAGGCATTCCTAATCCGATAACAAATGAATTAGTACTTATCTATTCAGGATACCTGGCTTATACCGGCGTATTGAGTTTACCTAGGATAATTGCTGTAACTGTATCTGCAGATTTTATTGGAACAAGCATATTGTATTTTGTTTTTTATTCCTTTGGTAAATATGTAATGACTAAAAGGCCGAAGTGGTTGCGGGTGCCCGAAGAAAGAATAGAAGCAATGAAACAGCGGATACACAAAGGCGACAGATGGAGCATTTTTGTTGGTCGCCTAATTCCCTTCCTAAGGGGATATATATCCGTTGGAGCAGGGCTTGTGCAGATAAAACCGCCGGTATTTTTAGCCATGGTATTTATATCTGCTCTGGCCTGGAGTGGCGGACTGGTATTGCTTGGTCATACATTTGGCCCATACTGGTTAACGGTTACCCAAAGAATGACAATGGCAGGCAATATAATAATTATAGCGGTATTCGTAATTATAATGTTCTTTGCGGGCAGGTATGTAACGCGTCGCTTTTTTCCTTCAAAAAGGGGAAAAAAGATATTCCCTAAAGAATAGACTTATTTATTATTGGCTACTGTTTTTCTATCAAGTAATTTAAAAACAGCTATTGTACAGAGAAAAGGTATGAGCCACATTACCTTGCACCCAAACCTATTCGCTACACATGAGAATGTTGAAAGATCCCAATCGCTAAGTAGTATAGTAAAAAGAAAAAGTACAACGGCGCTCTTAAAAGTTGATGTAAATACACTTCGGAAAAGTACAAGTAGGATAACTAAAAGCAATGCGTTGGCTGCAACAATGTATTTATAAAAGGATATGAAAAAATCAATCCCTTTGAGCGTCCAATTATTCTGTTTTGATCGGATATAAGAGTTTGCCTCCGGTTTAAAATATTTTAATATTGGAGCATAAACAAGACCAGTAGAGTCTGTAAATGGACCGTTACCATCATAAATATCAAATGTGTGTATTTGTTTCAATGTAGCCTTGAGAGATGCAATAACATGTAACTTGATGTATTTTGGCTTGGTAAGTGTAGCATAAGTAATATCAGAAAACTCATCTCTTACTTCCGATGACCATCCACCTATCTTATAAAATGGACTTTTAGCAGACCATACAAAATCAATACAGGTAGAAGGCAACGAATCCTTATAAGGACATAACATATAATGATCTGTTCCGCAGTATTCATCCAGGTATTGTTTTGCAATGCCCTGTTCAACCATGGCACCCATAAAAAATACATATTTAGATTTGTCTAACGCCGGGCGCATAGGGAATTCAGCACTAAGCACAAGTACAAGTAAAACAAAAAGATTAACTATCGTTCTTTTTCTGCCCGGTGGTGGAATTATCCAATTTCGTAAGAATAGTATAATTACAATTAAACAGGAGAACAATACAACATGGGATAAATGCATAGATACGGAAATGCAAAATATGAAGTACAGTAAAATTTTTGTTGTTTTTTTTGTATCACCGAAAACAATGAGGAATAGGGAAAGAAGAGTAATGCTTGTAAAAATATCGGCCATAATTTGACTTGACATCCATGATAAGCCGGTGCAAAAAGACAAGAACAGAATAATAATCAAACTATAAAGTACAAATCTTTTTTCGCCTAAGAGTAGTTTTACAGTCAGGAATATTAAAAAGGAGAGAATGAGTGATTGAAAAAAGATGACTGTCCACAGTGAGGTAGCATTGAAACTAAATATCCTTATAAATAATCCATATGTTATGGGCCGGTCGGCCGGAAAGAATAATTCCAACCCTGATAACATATAAGTGTTTGAGTCCGAATAGAAGATTGGGAAGCCATTATAAAAGGAATCCATCATCATCAGTACGGCTCCTAAAATTATTGCGACGATTAGCTTAAGAGACTTCAAAAAGCAAAATGGTTGATATCAAATATATGACAAATCTCTTAGAGTTGCTCACTCAGGTAACCCTTAGCCTTGGTGCGCAGGTTGTAATCAAGCGCCATACTTTCACCATAAGCCCCGGCTGAGCGTATGGCTATAATGTCCCCACGTTGGGTTTCAGGTAGCTCTACGGCTTTACCAAAACAATCAGATGATTCACACACAGGTCCGTTAACGTCGTAACTGACAATGGTCTTCTTTTTAGATGTAAGGTTCTCTATTTTGTGGTATGACTGATAAAGGGCAGGGCGTAAAAGCTCGGTCATGCCCGCATCCAGGATAATAAAGTTGGACTGCTTGCCTTTTTTTACATACAATACCTTAGATACAAGAGTTCCGCATTGAGCAACTAATGCACGCCCCGGTTCGCAGTGTAATTTTTGGTCCGGTCTTAGCTTCAGGAATTTTTTAAAGATGCCAAAGTAATTATCAAAATCAAGGATGGGGCTGGTATCCGGGTTATGGTAATCTATTCCTAGTCCACCACCTACATTAATATTTTCTACATATACGTTGTGTGTAGCAAACCAATCCTGTATCTCATTTATTTTAACGCAAAGGGTTTTATACACATCCAGGTCGGTTATTTGCGAGCCTATGTGAAAATGTAACCCTATTAGTTTTATCTGCTTGCATTTTTTTAACGCAGTTATTACATCAGGCAGTTGCCAAACATTTATGCCAAATTTATTTTCTTCCAGGCCAGTGGTGATATAATGGTGCGTATTAGCATTTACATTAGGGTTTATGCGGATTGCAATACCGGCTTTTTTGTTTTGTTTTTTAGCAAGGGCATTGATGATCTCTATTTCTTCAACCGATTCGCAGTTAAAGCAGAATATCTTTTTCTTAAGTGCCGCTACTATCTCAGCATCCGATTTGCCTACGCCTGCAAATACAACCTTGTTAGGGCTAAAGCCACATTCAATAGCTCGCATCACCTCATTGGCACTAACACAATCTGCTCCAAAACCGTAACCCTTTATTATCTTCAGTATCTTTTTTCGGGCGTTGGCCTTTAATGCATAATGCACTTCTACGTCATGCTTTTTAGCCGCCTTTTTTAAAGCATCAAGGGTTTTACGCAATAGCTCGGTATCGTAATAATAAAAAGGGGTAGCAGTGCGGCTGAATTTTTTTATGAGAGAAGCGGAGAACATAGTGCGTTAGTTTTGTAGGTGTGGCTTTTTAAATATACCCTCGTTAAGAGCCAGCAATGCCTCTTTTTTATGGCCTCCATTAATAAGTATAGATACATTATTGTTGCTTCCTCCATAAGATATCATCCGAATGGGGATATGTGCAAGCGCGTTAAATATCTTCATGGCATAACCATGCTTTTCAGCCAGGAAGTCGCCAACAACACATATAATGGTTTGGTCCATTTCTACTTCAACTACGGCATAGCGTTGCAGCTCGTTAATAATGGCATCAATATGGGTGTTATCATCTATGGTAAGAGATACGGCCACCTCAGAAGTAGTGATCATATCTATAGGTGTCTTGTATCGCTCAAAAACCTCGAATATGCTGCGCAAAAAACCATAGGCCATTAACATTCGCGCAGACTTGATCTTTACAACCGTTATATTATCTTTAGCTGCCACAGCAGTTATTTCATGCCCAACAGATTTCTGGGTTATCACCGTGCCTTTGGCTTCAGGCTGCATGGTGTTGAGCAGGCGCACGGGTATGTTTCTCTTTTGTGCGGGCAGTATGCAAGCAGGGTGCAGTATTTTGGCGCCAAAATAGGCAAGCTCTTCGGCCTCATCAAATGATAGCTCCGAGATAGGGTAGGTGTTGGGTACTATACGTGGGTCGTTATTGTGCATGCCATCTATATCGGTCCATATTTGTACTTCTTCAGCATAAGCCGCTGCACCAAGCAATGAGGCGGTATAATCGCTGCCACCCCTTTTAAGGTTATCTATTTCTCCGTAAGGGTTACGGCATATATATCCCTGGGTAATAAATAGGTCGGTATGCGAATGCTTAGCCAACTCCTTTTTCAAATGCTCCTCAATATATGCCAAATCGGGTTCTCCGTTTTCATCAATGCGCATAAAGTTAAGAGCAGGTAATAAAACGGAGGGCTTTTTATTCTCCTCCAAAAAAAACTGGAACATAGCAGTGGACATTAGCTCCCCTTCTGCCAGTATCGTCCTTTCTTTGTTAGGGGTAAAGTCCTCTTTGGTGAATGATAGCAGGAAGTTAAAATGCTCGGTGATCAATCCGTTGGCTTTATCCTGGTAGTCTTTCGATTTATATAATTCCGTTATGGCCTTTCTGTATCGCGGTTCCAGTTCCTTAATAAGTGAGGTTGCACCTTTGGTATCCTTCTTTAAAAGAGCCTGGTTAATTTTTACCAACTGATCTGTTGTACCCGACATAGCAGATAGCACCACTATCCTTTTGCCGGGAATATCAATAAGCTGGGCCACCTGCTGCATCCTTTGCGCAGAGCCAACCGAAGTACCACCGAATTTTAAGATTTTCATTGTCTTTCTTGCTAAAGCTTAGCAAAAATAAGAAAGGGCGGTATACAGAACCTAACCTTTTTTATAACTTTACGTATTAAGAAACAAAACCACTAAACCTTAAGGATGAAAAAGTTAAGCTTATTTTTCATTTCCTCTTTTAAATATAGATGCCGGATTCTTTTGCTTTTGATTGTAATTTTAACAATTAACTCATCTCTCCATGCCCAAAGTTGGTTGTGGGGAATGCAGGGTAGGGATTCTTTCAGTTCAAGCGCTGTAGGTACAAAAGTGGCTACGGATAAGCAAGGCAATGCATACATTGCCAATAGTTACTGGGATACCATTGTGTTTAATACCGATACCCTGAAGAACCAAGCCGGCTTTTTTCTTGTAAAATATAATTCGGCAGGAATAGTACAATGGGCAATACAGCCAGTGGAAAGCAAACATGGGTATAGTTATTGTACATCTATGGCATCAGATAATTCCGGAAATATATATATGGTTGGTAATTTTGATGATACAATAACATTCGGAAGTTATACACTTAAGCAAAGGCAGGGCTATTATAGCGTTTTCATAGTTAAATATGATTCTGATGGCAATGTGATCTGGGCAAGGCAATCCAGTCCGATATACGGTGGTGCACTTAATTTCGTTTCAATTGCAACTGATTTAGCGGGCAACGCGTATTTAACCGGACCTGTTCCTGATACCCTTTCATTTGGACCAGATACGCTAATATCGTCTCCTTTAAGATTGGGCACTGTTTTTGTAGTAAAATACGATCCGAATGGAAATGTAAAATGGGCAAGGCAGTCAATTTCTGCACTCAATAGTTTAGGAAGTATCACGTATTCCATTTCATGCGATAGAAGTGGAAATTCCTATATAACAGGATCATTCAGTGATAGTATAACATTCGGAGCTTTTACATTAACGAGTCGTTCCGGTGAGGCGTATTTAGTAAAGTATGATTCTAGTGGCAATGTATTATGGGCAAATGCTTCGTCATCGCCAACGGCGAATGGAAATGGATATCCATTTTCTGTAACCAATGATAATGCAGGAAATGTGTATATAACCGGTGGATTTTCTGATACTATTTCATTTGGAAATAAGATGTTGTTCTCCCATGGTTATGGTAGTTTAACCGTTTTTCTTGTTAAATACGATGCTAATGGGAATGCATTATGGGCAGAACAATCCTCTGACATTGCTCATTTTGGTTTTGATGAAATATCTTATTTGACCCATGATACTGTAGGGTATATTTACCTTGCATTTGCAAGTGATACAACATCGATCAAATTTGGTGGGCATACTTTTAGCTCTAATTTCAAACCCACCATGTATAATAGCATGCTATGCATAGCTAAGCTCGATACTTCAGGTAATGTAGAGTGTGGCTCTGCAATAAACAGTTCTTTTTACCCTCGCACATTTAATACGCTTGCAGCGGACAATGCAGGGAAGTATATATATACCGCCGGAACATTAGAAAGCGATAGTATCATTTTCTCTAATGACACGTTAAGAGAAAAAAAGGGAAATGAACAACCATATCTTGCTCGATGGCAACCGTGCATAATTACAATTGATACATCAAAATACATACCTGGGCCATGCGATAATTTATCTGTTCCAAATGTATTCACACCTAACAATGATGGTATAAATGATGATTTTGTGGTAAATGCTACCGGCGTTAATTCATTCAGCATTATTATATACAACCGTTGGGGCGAGCAGGTCTTTGCAAATACCAATCCTTCAGTTTACTGGAATGGCAGAGTTAACGCTACAGACGACTTGGTTCCCGATGGTACCTATTACTATATAATTAATGCGGGTTGTGGCGCGACTAACTCCAGCAAAGCAGGCTTTGTGCAAGTAATTGGTGAAAAATAAATTCAAGTTTAGCACATCAGATTAATACTGTGTTTGGGATACAAGCGGAAGTCCGACCCCGAGGATTCGGGGCACGCCATAATAGGAAATAAAATTCCTCGGTACATCCCGATCGGAATTAAATAATGAGAAACATTTGAACTAAGAACATCGGCAATTTTTTAATAGGTTTGATTCTATGATGCTAAAGGGATTGAAAAAAATTGCACTCGTATTAGGTTTCATCTGTTTGCTATCTAATGCGCTGATGGCACAATCGTGGTTGTGGGGTGCCGCAGGCAGGTCGAGGCATTTTTACTATGCCGAGGTATCGCTTGATCATGCCGCAGCGGTGGATGGTTCGGGTAACGTGGCCTATACAGGCTATTTTGATGATACCGTAAATTTCGGCCCTTATGCCCTGGTATCTACATCCTCGTTTTATGATGCATACACAGTAAAGTATGATGCCAATGGTAATGTACTATGGGCAAAACAAGCTGCATTGGCAAGCCGGCATTGCACAGCACAAGGATACACCAGTGTATGCGATGCAGCTGATAATACTTATATAACGGGCTACTTTATTGATACGGTAACGTTCGGTTCGGTAATGCTGACGAACGCTTATGGCGGCGGTGCCATGTACCTGGTTAAGTATGACCCGGCCGGTAATGCGGTGTGGGGCAAGCAAAGTACCCAGTCTGTTTCAAATGCATCTGCAGGTGGTAATTCCGTTGCTATGGACGGCTTAGGAAACCTATATGTAACGGGCACCTTTATGGATACTGTTATGTTCGGCCCATATACAGTTAGATCTTATGAAACATACAAGAGCAATTTATTTACTGCAAAATTTGATGCCGGTGGCAACGTGCTTTGGGTAAAGCCGGGTATCGCGCACAGCTCTTATTTTGGGGCATTTGCCTGTTCTATCGTTACAGATAAACTGGGTGGGGTTTACTCTGCCGGATATTTTACTGATACCCTTATCGTCGGTCCGGATACATTATTATCGCCGGGTGCCGAGTCGGTATTTCTGGTAAAGTACGATACTGGCGGCAATTTTAAATGGGCCACGCAGTCATATAACAATAGCCGTTACAGCAGGGGCTTGGGCTTATCTGTTTCTGTTGACGGACTTAACCATATTTACATGATCGGCGGTATTGTTGATACAGTAAATTTTGGCACGCATGCCTTGTATGCTGTTCCGCATAAATCAAACGTATTTTTGGTAAGATTTGATACAGCAGGTAATGTGGTATGGGCTGAAGCTGGTAATGAAATAGATAGTAACGGTTGGTTCGGGTATTCCGTAATGTGCGATACGCTTAAGAAAGGCGGCGGTTATGGACTTATGTACGGATCGGGCCATTCGCCTTTTAATATGGCTTTGGGCTACGACACGGTAAGGTTAAGAACTTCGTATAATACCGTGGCAACCCTCTTTCAGTTTGATACCAATGGCAGGGTAGAATGCTCTTCCATTATTTCAGAGGGAGATATAGGTAATGGCGGGGGAGTGGCTGTAAACAAAGCGGGTTCCAACATATACATGACGGGCGATTTTACCGATACCCTTACATTCGGGCATACTACAATAAGCGCTGATAACAGTGGAAATGCATCATTGATAGCCCGCTGGAAAACTTGCTGTGCACAAATAACTACAAGCATGAGCACAGTGGATGCTACTTGTCATCTGCCTAACGGATCGGTTATGGTAAATGCCGGTGGCGGCACAGGACCTTTAAGCTATACGTGGAGTCCTGATGTAAGCGGCGCTGATTCTGCCGGCGGTTTAGATGCAGGTATATATTCGATAACAGTATCGGATTCTTTAGACTGTACCAAGACCATAGACGCTACGATTGTCAATCGCGGCGGAATAACAGCCGGGGCTTGCTGCAATACAAGCATCATAAGCGGTTCTTTTGCGGAATTGTTATCGAATCAGGCAAGTAAATACCTGTGGACTCCCAATCTGTCTCTAAGTTGCGATACCTGCCAAAGTGTTGCAGTAAGTCCAACGGTTACAACACTTTATTACTTAACAGTATATGATACTATTGGCTGTAGCGCCAAAGATTCTATACTGGTAACAGTAGAAGAGAATTGTGGCACCGTGTTTATACCCGATGCATTCTCTCCCAACGGCGACGGACAGAATGATATGCTAGTGATAAAAGGCAAATGTATAAATAGTATAGATTTTAAAATTTACGATCGCTGGGCCAATAATGTATTTGAAAGTGAAAACATTAATACAGGTTGGGATGGCACTTATAAAGGCAAACCAATGAATACAGGAACCTATATATACGTATTGAACGCCACTTTGAATGATGGCACAGCAATTAACAAAAAAGGGAATATTACTTTGGTCAGGTAATCCCTTCTCCTGATCTTATGCGAATCTTGGGGTAACGCCCCAATAACAAGAGAAAGGACTTACAACTTATGACTTACCACTATTTTAAAAACGCTTACAGTGTTTTTAATTCCGCCACCAACTCAGTAACTACTTTCTTGGCATCGCCAAAAAGCATACTGGTCTTAGGGTTATAGAAGAGCTCGTTATCAATACCTGCATAACCGGGGTTCATACTGCGCTTATTAACTATTATGTTCTTCGCCCTTTCTACTTCCAGGATAGGCATGCCGTAAATAGGGCTGGCAGGATTGGTTTTAGCAGCAGGGTTAACCACGTCGTTAGCGCCAACTATAAATACTACATCCGTTGTTTCAAATTCGGGGTTAATGTCTTCCATTTCTACCAGTTTGGAATAGTCTACATTACACTCAGCCATAAGTACGTTCATGTGGCCGGGCATACGACCTGCTACAGGGTGTATAGCATATTTTACTTCTACGCCGCGTTCTTCCAGCAATACTTCCAGTTCGTGCATTACGTGCTGTGCTTGTGCGACAGCAAGTCCGTAACCGGGAACGATAACTACTTTTTTAGAGTAGTTCATAAGCACTGCAGTATCAGATACTGATATGTCTTTTATAGAACCACCAGATGCGTCTGTTGCAGCAGCCGCTGCACCACCGCCACCAAAAGCACCGAATATTACGCTGAATAAAGAACGGTTCATACCCTCGCACATAGCAACGGTTAACAGTGTACCGGCAGATCCTACCAGTATACCACCCGTTAACATAACTTGGTTGTGATACAGGAAACCGCCAGCCGCAGCAGCCAAACCTGTGAATGAGTTTAAGAGCGATATTACTACCGGCATATCTGCACCACCAATTGGCAGTACGAACATTATGCCATAAAATAATGCAAGAGCTAAAGCGCCAATAGCGAGCATATAAAGGTGTGGATACTGGCTCATAGGTACATCGCCTGTGGCAGAATATATGATGAAGCCTGCAAGGCCCGCAGTGGCTAAAAGAATAATATTGTTGATGGCATTGTAAAAAGGAAGGCGGATATCCTTACCTAAGTTACCATTCAGTTTAAGGAATGCTACCATACTACCTGAGAAAGACACGCTACCGATCACTAATCCTGCCATAACAGTGATAAGCGATTTAAGCTGGCCAATATGTTCCGGAAATTCGATAAGAGATATTAATGCGGCGCAGGCACCGCCCATACCATTGAACAAGGATACAAGCTGCGGCATGGCCGTCATTTTTACTTTTTTAGCAACCATCCAACCAATAACGGTGCCTATGGCAATGGCACCAAATAATAATCCGTAGATGATAGGGGAAATATCAGACCCCTTTATGATGATGGTTCCGGCAATGGCTAATGTCATACCCCCTGCTGCTATAAGGTTACCCCTACGTGCACTTTCGGGTTTACTCAACATTTTAAGTCCGAGTATAAATGTAACCGAACCGATTAAATAAAGTAGATCAAGGATAAATGTGCTGCTCATACTAAGTTAATTACAAATTAAAAATTACGAATATCTTTTGTTTGTTATCCTGAGCGTGGCGAGGGATCTGATTTAGATTTCTCACTACGTTCGAAATGACACTGATTATTTCTTTCCCGGTTTCTTTTTAAACATTTCAAGCATACGGTCTGTTACTACAAAGCCACCCACTACGTTTAGTGTACCCAATATAACTGCAACAAAGCCCAGCGCGAGGTTAAGCATATTGTTAGGGTCAGTATTAAGGAGCACCAATATAGCGCCTACAATTACTACACCGTGTATGGCATTAGCACCTGACATAAGCGGAGTGTGCAACACAGAGGGCACGTGGCCAATTACCTCTATCCCTACAAATACCATAAGGGTAAGCATAAATATAAGTTGCATGTGCGACCCGATGAATGTTATAATATGTTCCATATTTTTTTAATTACTAATTATTAATTGCGAATTACTATTGTTCTTTGTTTGCCCCAAACCCCTAAAGGGGCTTTGAAAATTTCATTTGTTTTGTTTGTTATATTCTTTGCCTTAAGCCCCTTTAGGGGTTTGGGGCGTATTATTAAGCATTAACGGTTTTTAAAACAGAAACGTGTACTGCAGCTCCGTTGTGGGTGATGAGTGATCCCTTGGTTATCTCTTCTTCCATTTCCCATTTAAAACCATCTTTGGTGGCCAGGTGTAGCAGGAAGGTAGCAATATTCTTAGCGTATAATTCGCTTGCGTTTAATGGAAGCAGGCTCGGCAAATTGCTTTCGCCAATGATCTTAACGCCATTCTTGGTTACAACATTCTTGTTTACTTCGCTGCCAACAACGTTACCGCCTTGTTCTACGGCCATA
>Ga0206806_1049_pt1 | contig 28203 bp, 23 predicted proteins | sample Alteio_BWOrgCont_60_FD_152911 | JGI IMG/M metagenome (GOLD analysis project Ga0206806, IMG submission 152911) | Enriched cells from forest soil in Barre Woods Harvard Forest LTER site, Petersham, Massachusetts, United States -... | ecosystem: Environmental > Terrestrial > Soil > Temperate forest >... | reverse complement strand
AAGGTGCGTATGGTAAATAATTACCCGTTGTTGCTGCACCAAATTTTGCTGTCACTTGCGCCACACCAAATATCTAATCCAACAGTAGTATTATTAACACCCGGCATATATAATTCAGCATATTATGAGCACACTTTTCTTGCGCGGCAAATGGGTATTGCTTTGGTGGAAGGCCGCGACCTGCTGGTTGATAACCACAAAGTGTACATGAAAACCACCAGCGGGCTTGAACGTGTGCATGTTATTTATCGCCGTATTGATGATGACTATATTGACCCGCTGCTCTTTCGTCCGCAAAGCGTGCTTGGTGTGCCGGGCATTATGGGTGCCTACCGCAAAGGCAATGTGGCTATAGTTAACGCTGTAGGCAATGGCGTAGCAGACGATAAAGCTGTTTATGCTTATGTGCCCGCGATGATAAAATATTATTTGAATGAAGAGCCTATTTTAAATAATGTACCCACTTACCAGATGAGTGATGATGAAGCGCGCGAGTACGCATTTACCAATCTTGCTAACATGGTGTTTAAGCGCACCAACCAAAGCGGCGGCTATGGTATGATAATGGGTAATAAAATTGAAGAGGAGGAATGGCTGAAGGCAAAAGTAGAAATTGAAAAAGAACCGCGCAGCTTTATCGCCCAGCCCATAATAAAATTATCAACGGTACCCTGCTTTATTGATGGCAGGTTTCAGCCGCGGCACGTTGATCTGCGGCCCTACGCACTGATTGGACCCGATGGCATACAAATAGTGCCGGGCGGTTTAACACGCGTGGCACTGCGAGAAGGCTCATTGGTGGTTAACTCATCACAGGGTGGCGGTAGTAAAGATACATGGGTGATAGATTAGAAATAGTCAGCGGTCAATAAGTCATTGGTCATACTTTTTTCCCAATGACTCAATGACAATTGACTAATGACCATAATACGTACATTAAAACTAAAACGAACCGAAAAACATGCTTAGCAGAATTGCAGACTCACTGTTTTGGTTAAACCGTTATATGGAACGGGCGGATGGCATTTTACGCGTAGTAAGAACCAATTATATTTTTGTGCTGGATAAAGGCATTAGTGCAAACGTTAGCTGGCGCCCGGTGCTGGAAACTTTTACCAACTGCAAGGATGAAGACATAGAAAAAATGAAGAATGATACCGGTGCCGTTCTTAAAAAGATCATTCTTGATTCGGATAATAATAATTCACTCAAAATAATGATCAACCGTGCAAGGGAAAATGCACGAGGTGTACAGGATCATATAACAAAAGAAGTATGGGAAAATGTTAACCAGATGTATCATCTTATTAACAGCCCGTCGTTAAGCAAAAAATTATTGAGCGAGCATGCACTCGAAACCCTTGATAATTTAACAAGACAAATTGTTTTATATACCGGTGTTACAGATATTACTATGCCCCGCGGCAGCGGCTGGAATTTTATGAACCTTGGTAAATACATTGAGCGTTGCATGGAAACGCTGGAGATGACAAACCGCGAGTATGAAACAATTCAGTATAGCCTTGTAGAGCAGCAGGATATATTATACTGGCGCAATTTATTACTGTCGCTATCAGGGTATGAGCTGCATTTAAAAACATATCGTACAACAAATAATAATCAAAACGTTCTGCACCAGGTACTTATAAATAAGAATTTTACACGCTCTTTAATTTATTCACTTACCAGGATTGACAGGTATCTTGAAGATGTGGTGGAAGAAAATAAGTCGGAAGAAAACCAGGCACTCATACGCGCTTTTGGCCGGTTATACAGTTATGTAAAATTTATTGATTTTGATACGCTGGATGCGCTTACTTTGCAGCACTTTTTAGAAAGAGTGAAAAAAGAACTGCTTGATGTTAGCATGCGCCTGGGTCAAAGCTTTTTCTCTTATTCTTAATTAAAGTTACTCATGCCTATTTTTAAGATACATCATGTAACACGTTACGATTACGACAGGCCGGTAAAAGAAAGTATAAACGAAATAAGAATCTACCCTTACCCATGCGCCGAGCAGGAAATGCTGGAGCATGATTTGGCAATAACCGGTCAGCCGGATATACTAACTTTTAATGACTACTGGAACAACAAAACAGGCTTGTTTAATGTAATGCCGTTGCATAAAGAACTGGTTATTGAAAGTAAATTGTTAATTCGTACAACCCTGCCATCACAACTGCGTATTAATTTTCATGCTGGGTGGGACGATTTGGCGCAGGAAGTTAAGCGTGATATGATATTGGTTGAACTGTCAAAGCAAGACTTCATTAAATCGCAGAAGAAAATAAAGGAAGTTGTTGATCTTATGATGCAAAACAGCAGGAGTGTACCGGCAGCGGTGGAGTTTTGCAACGAATATATTTATAAGTATTTTAAATATATAAAGGGCATCACCAATATTGAAACTACTGTAGATGAAATATTGCACCATAAATCAGGCGTATGCCAGGATTTCGCCCATCTTATGCTGCAAATTTTGCGTACGGCAGGTATACCTGCCCGCTATGTAAGTGGTTATATATGCCCCAATAAAAATGGTATGCGGGGGGAAGGTGCAACACATGCCTGGGTTGAAGTTTACCTGCCAGGTTATGGCTGGGCGGGTATTGACCCTACCAACAATGTATGGGTAACCAATAATCATATTAAGCTTGCTGTTGGCCGTAACTTTAATGATTGCAGCCCTGTAAAGGGCGCCTTTAAAGGCCCTGCGAGGCAAAAACTTTCAATATATGTGTCTGTTGGGTATGAGGATGGGCATGTATTTGAAGAGTTGAATAACGTGCAGATGGAAGCCATACCCAGCGATCCCCAGGAAGAGGTATTGGTTGACCCGCGTTTTGCTGTTCAGCAGCAACAACAGCAATAAAGAATAGTTTAACCGCAAAGGGCGCTAAGGAAAGAAACGCAAAGAGCGCTAAGACTATTCAAGCCAAAGAAATCAAAGTAGCCTTCGCGGCCTTTGCGCAATACTTGGCTGTTTTCTTTGCGGTTAAGCTTGCCGGCCAAAATCAGAGCCTGTTTACCACTCTTCTAATGCCATCTTTCAGCCTTACAACATTAAAGTTCATCAGCAAGCCTAATTTATAATTTCCCAACTTCATATAAGTAAGTGTTTGAGCTAAATGCACATCAGTAAGAGCCTCTGCGCTTTTAATTTCAATAACAAGTTTACTTTCGATCAATAGGTCAATCCGGTAACCACATTCCAGCCGTACTTCCTCAAATATTAAAGGCATTGGCTTTTCTTTTTCGACAAACAGCCCTGACTTCGCAATTTTATAAAACAAACATTCTTTGTAAGCACTTTCAAGCAAACCGGGCCCAAGCGAATTGTGCACATTAATTGCTAAACCGATAACAATGTTAGATAACTCATTTTCATCCATGGTATATCGTTTTAAGGCATAATGGGGACGACCCGAAGCTTGAAAATAGTGATTTATAATATTTGTTGCAAATTGCACCTTGAATTAAAGAGATATGAAACCACAACTTATTTTTTATCGCCTTATTACTTTTATCCTTTTGCCCATTGCGGCTATAAATGCTATAAGCATTCTCGGCATATTGCCCGCTGCATTTGCAAACCCCTTAATGCTGATCAGCGTTTTTATAAATTTCGCCGTTATCATGTACACTTTTACCAGCTTTTCATTTTTTATAAGAGGGGTGGTAAAAGGTAAACCATTTAAGGCTTCATTCAAAGACTGGATAAAGGTTAACGCTTACGTTTCAATAGGATATGGCTCAATTATATTGCTTTGTGCGCTCATCTATTTTGGCTCAGCAGACATCCAAAAAAAAATTGCCGATAATTCGGCACAGCTTCAAACAGTTTTGGGCGCTAAAAATTTAGACAAGGCAGCGCTTTTGCGTTTATTAAGGGGTGGCCTTTCATTTGCGGCATGTTTTTCAGCAGTGCTCATCGCTCATATTATAATCACACTTGGATTGCTAAAAAAATATAAGCAACTGTTTGTAGAAGGAAAGCAGCCAATTTAATTTCCTTCTGCTTCCAACTTTCCGACTTCCGGACTTTCCGTCTTCCGGACTTTCCGACTTTCTTCTTACTTTCATGCTTCTTACTATGAATTACTTAATAAAAAACGGGCAGGTTGTAAACGAAGGCAAAACTATTTATGCCGATGTTTTGATAAAAAACGGGCGCATAGAAAAAGTATCACCTTCTATTTCATTAAAATACGCTGTTAACGAAGTGGATGCCACAGGCCAGCACGTGCTTCCTGGTGCTATTGACGACCAGGTGCATTTTCGCGAACCCGGCCTTACACACAAAGCCACTATTTATACTGAGTCAAAGGCGGCGGTGGCAGGCGGTGTTACCAGTTTTATGGAAATGCCTAATACGGTGCCGCCTGTATTTACACAGCAATTGCTGGAGGATAAATATACTATTGGCAAACACACGGCGCTGGCAAATTATTCGTTTTTCATGGGTACCTCCAACGATAATATTGAGGAAGTGCTTCGTACCAATGATAAAAAGCAGGATGTATGCGGCATTAAAATATTCATGGGTTCCTCAACCGGTAATTTATTGGTTGACAACCCGCTGATGCTGGATAAGGTTTTTGGTGGCAGCGAGTTATTGATTGCCACACATTGCGAAGACGAGCGTATTATAAAAGACAATTTTGCAAGGCTGAAAGCCGAAAAGGGAACATTGCAACCCTCCGATCATCCCATTATCCGTAATGATGAGGCGTGTTTTGAATCATCATTCCGCGCTATTCAATTCGCAAAAAAACATGGCAGCCGCCTGCACATATTGCATATTTCTACTGAAAGAGAACTGCAGCTTTTTACAAACCTGATTCCGCTGGAAGATAAACGTATCACCGCTGAAGTATGCGTACACCACCTGCATTTTACAAGCGATGACTACGACAGGCTGGGTAATCAAATTAAATGCAACCCTGCAATTAAAGCGCCTAATAACCGCGCTGCTTTGTGGCAGGCTTTACTGGATGACAGGCTTGATGTGATTGCCACAGACCATGCGCCGCACACCCTAGAAGAAAAAGGTTTAATAAGGAACGCAAATAATTCTCTCTCCCCACAGGGGAGAGTTGGAGAGGGGCTTTATGAAAAGGCCCATGCTGGTTTGCCCCTGGTGCAGCACTCAGTATTGCTGATGTTACATTACGTGCAGCAGGGCAAAATAACCATTGAAAAAGTGGTGGAAAAAATGAGCCATGCCGTTGCCCGCTGTTTTAATATTGAAGACAGGGGCTTTATTCGCGAAGGCTATTTTGCTGATATTGTGCTGGCTGATTTACATAAACCATTTACCGTTAATAAAAGTAATATCCTGTTCAAGTGCGGCTGGAGCCCCCTGGAAAATTTTACTTTTCCTGCCAGCATAACAAATACTTTTGTAAACGGCCATTTGGTTTATGGAAATGGGGTGTTTGATGAATCTAATAAAGGGCTGAGGTTGAGGTTCAAGAGATAGGTTTAAAAGAGAAGTTTGACTGTTTCAATGTTTGATTGTTTGAACGTTCATTGAATCAAAACAACTTTTAAACTTTCAAACAATCAAACTATTCAAACTTGGTAGATGCAGGTAGACAAAACCACGCTTAACGATCTTGCGATATTTGCCCACAATGAAGAGTTATCCGTTCTTCATCATATTGATTTCACGCGTACCATTGGCGGCAGGGAGTGGCTGCGATACCTTTTAAGTAAACCCCTTAACAGCATTAAGGATGTTAATAACACGCAGCGCCTTATACAACGCATAATAAGCGTACACGCGCAATGGCCACAGCATATTACCAATGGTACTGTTATGGTGCTGGAAAAGTTTTATGACACCCCTATTGATGACATGGCATCGCGGGCAAACCCTGTTAATGCCTTTACCTATAAACTTTTACATACTGCTGATTACTCGCTGGTAAAATACTCGGTTGAGCATTTTACAGCGTTTGTAAAGGGCCTGCGCCTGCTGGCTGACCTGCTGAAGAAAGATGGCAATCCGCCCAACCTGCAGGTAATGATCGACCGGATTGATTTTATGCTGGGCAAGCCTGAACTAAAAGCAGTTTTGCAAACTGCCGATGCTAAAACAGTCAGTCCCGTAGAAATGCTAAAACGCGGCTATTTTTTTCGCAGCCGGTTTAAAGATGAATGTTTCCAGTTGATTGAAACGTATAATATACTTGATGCATACTACAGCATGGCAACGGCCTGTATAACTTATAAATTTATCTTCCCGGTTTTTGTTGATGATGCAAATCCGCGCTTTTCTGCAACGGGGCTTTGGCATCCGTTGCTGCAGGTGCCTGTTGCGTACAACATAGCGCTTGAAAAACAGGAGAATTTTTTGTTTTTAACAGGAGCAAATATGGCGGGTAAAAGCACCTTTATTAAGGCTATCGGGCTGGCTGTTTATCTTGCACAAGTGGGTATGGGTGTGCCAGCACAAACGTTTGAACTTAGCTATTTTGACGGATTACTAAGTAACATACAGGTAGAAGACAACATAATACAGGGGGAAAGCTATTTTTTTAATGAAGTGCAGCGTATACGCAAAACCATTGAAAAAATAAGTGATGGCAAAAAATGGCTGATACTGATTGACGAATTGTTTAAAGGCACCAATGTACAGGACGCCATGAAATGCAGCACTACAGTTATTGAAGGCTTGTTAAAAATGCAGAACGTGCTGTTCGTGTTATCAACACACTTATATGAAATAGGCGAAGGGCTAAAAAAATTCCCCAATATACAATTCCGTTATTTTGAAACGGAAGTAAGCAACGGCCAGTTATTGTTTAGCTACCAGCTAAAAGACGGCATAAGCAACGACCGCCTCGGCTACCTTATCTTAAAAAGAGAAGGCGTGGTAGATATGCTTGAGAAGTTATAACATACACACTACGCCTTATTGTTAACAAAATTATTTCACCGGTCACCTATTCACCCTCATGCATCACTGTAAGCACGGGTATTTTTGACTGATACGACAGTAATTTTTGTGTTACCCGGTTCCACCAGCCGGGCATAAAAAATTCTTTTATAGGGTTTATCATAATGAGGTCTGCATTTATTTTTTTCGAAAATTCTATCGTGGATTGCACCAGGCTTTTCCCTTCAACAATAACGGTTTGAACCGGCACTGTAGTAAGGCTTTGAAATATCTCCAGTGTTTGGCTTAATATGGGCACATTGTGTGCGCCTTCATCCTTTTTTAAGGACAGAAGATATACCGTTGATTTAAAAAAGCGGCCCAACAATATTGCCAGTCGTATGCGTTTTAGCGGCACATGATTGTTCACTGGCAGCACGATCTTTTTAAAATGGCTTACAAGTCCGCTGGCCCGCACCGCCAGCACAGGCACATTTGTTTTCTGCATAAGCGCACTAATAGAAATAGAAGATGCAAGCCGCTGTAACAAATTAAATTTTGAAAGGCCTATTACTACAATATCAACATCGTGTTTCTTTATATAGTCTTCCATTTCGTTAGCCTGCCGGCCATGCAGCAGGCTTATTTCAATTTTACCGGCGGTGCATAAATGGCCCTGGTATTGCGCTTGCAATTCCTTTAGTTTAGCTCTTGCAATCAATCCATCTATGGTTGGGTTGCTATTTGTTATATAATGGCCCGAATAAAATGCTATGGGTGATACCACATGCACAAAATGAATATTGCAGTTAATAGTATTTGCCAATTCAACAGCTTTGGCGATGGCCCATTTGTTTTTGGCAGTAAAATCAACGGGTACCATAATGTTATACAGGGGGTTTGACATACAAATCGTTTTTAAAAGTTCATAAATAAAATATCATGTTTATGCATAAGTTAGCAATGCCTCAAATTTCTCCTCCTTTATTTCGTGTTTTGCAATTAACCGCAGCAGATCATCGGTTGACCTAACGGCGACGCCCGTGCCTGCATGGCCAATCATACAGCGGTCATCTTTGCTGTCCCCGGCAATTATGCAATCCTTTAACCGCACATTGTACACGGTGCACGCATGCTGGGCTGCATTGGTTTTACAATATGAATGCCCGCAAACGCTTTCATCTGAGGCAAAAAAGTACGATGGCGTATTAACCTCGCCGGTTGCTTTTCCTTCAAAAAACTCCAGCTGGTTTGCATAGGCAAAATCTGCTTCAATATTTTTAGTTATGTAATTTGTAATAAGTGTGTAGCTATTGCTTATTATACCTGTTATATATCCCCTTTGCTTTAATTCCTTTACTACATATTTAATATCCTCAATCATTTCCATACTATGCACTATGTTAAGCAGCTCATCTATTGTTTTTCCTTTAAGTAAAAGTGCCACCTGCTTTGTAAGGTGCATTGTATCTTTTTCTGTTGCGCGTAAATCTTCAAGCTTTGCTGTAAAGCCAAATTTTTTTGCGCAGGCGTCAAGAAAGCGCCCTTTTAAAATGGTGTCATCCATGTCAAAAATGGCCATTTTCCGTTTAAGCAAATTGCCGGGCTGCAGGTCAATTTTTTCTGTTGCATCGTTGTCGTTAATAGTGGAGTGTTCGTGTGCATGCTGTTTATGCGCTTTTGTTATAATAGCGCTGGCAACTTCGCGGCTCATTTTGCTTAACGCTTCCCATGGTTTGCTTTTATTCTCTATATACCCTATGTTTACTTCAGTTACACGTGCCTTCATCAGGTACATATCCAGCAAAATGCCAATATCAACACCATAATCATTAAAAAAAACAATACGCTTAAAAAAACTTTTTCTGCCCGCGATCATACCGCTAAGCGGTTGCGTAAAACTTGCAAGCGCGGGAAAATAAATATCAAGTAATGGTTTGGCAACAAGCGCTGTAACACGGCCGGCATTGCGGCTAAAAGTACCCTTTATAAAATCTGCCTCGTTATCTATCATTGGTTTTGCAAGTAATGCAATGGTATCAGCAGGGTAGGGGTTAATATCCCCGTCAAGAAATATTAATATATCATTCAGTGCGGCATCAACACCTTCTTTCATCGAGATGCCTTTGCCCCGTTTTGCGCTGGTAATTACTTTAGCGCCTGCTTCTGCAGCAAGTTTTGCTGTATCATCTTCTGATGTGTCATCAATTACAATTACCTCTGTTACCTGGGGGTTGTTTAAACAAAATAACACAACGTTAGCAATGGTGTTTTCCTCATTAAGAGCGGGGATGATTACAGACAGCATGTCTTTCCTCCTTTTCCTTCGGTTAAAAAATAATATTCTGCATATACCTGCGGGTATATGTGCGTACTAATATTGCCCTGCTATAAGTTAAATGCCTGCCTGGTGTTTAAACGGTCTTAAAAAATAAAGGCGGCCGGGATGAAAAGGTTAGCCTGGATATTTGGATATACTTTAAAGGTAATTACTATTACCTGTTACAAAAGCATTTTACAATTTTTCACAATTAATTAAATCACTGCAAAAATCAGACCGTTATAAACTCTATTTGATAACGATACCTGCAGACTTGTTTATCAGCGGTGCACTAAAAATTAAATTGTGGGTAGACAGCTTATTGTGTTAATCCTTACAGGCGTAACTTTCTAAAAGGAAAAGAAAAGTAGCGGTCACATCGGATGTCGTATTATGGCAGAAAGCGCATTGCACCTGGGAAAAAAACTTATTGTTATCTTTTGAGGATCAGTATCACTTTATTATATCAACCAACAGTTACTTTCAGTTTTCCTTCCATCTTTTTCTTTCTCATATTTGCCAATATTCTTTCCCGTATTTTCAAAAATGGCTTTTCAACTGCGAACCTCATAATCACCGCGCCCAACAGTGCAAATAGCAGGCAAAGCAATATCATTAAATTACTGTTTAAGTCTATACCCAGCTTGCCAAGGTTGACCTGTGTAAGATGAAAAATACCTTTATGCGTTAAATAGATGGAATAAGACAATGTTGCTACCGATGCAGTTATTTTCGACCGGAATTTGTATAACACACAACCAGGGCTTAATGCTGCAAGCACCAGCACACCGTATGCAATTGATACCATGGGAAAGCCAAACACAGTGCCCAGGAAAGAATAACGGTCAAGGCACATAAAGTAAGCAATGACAATTAAAACAATGCTTATTAATAAAGTAATGTTGCCATATTTGGTAATGCGTTTAAAAAGGCCTGGTTTAAATACATTTATTGCAGCTATACCAACACCTGCAAGCAAGCCATCAAGGCGGTTATAAGTGGGGTAGTATATAGCCTTTACCCAAAGCATATTAAAATCCGCCGAACCTTTTACCGGCACAACATAATTATCATATACAAAAGCCCTTATTATAAAACCGGCAATAAAAATTGCAGGCAATAATATAAACGCCTTTTTACCCGCTTTTAAAAAAAGCATTAATATTATAAGCAGCGGTAAAACAAGATAAAACTGCTCTTCTACGCAGAGAGACCAGGCATGGCTAAAACTGCGGCTGTACCTTTGGTCAAGGCGAAAATTTTGTGTAAAGGTTATAAATCTCCAAAAAGGCGCTTTCCCTGTATATTCGTTAAAAGCAGGTATTAAAAAGTAGAGTGCTAACGTGGCAAGATAAGCCGGTATTATGCGGAACGTGCGTTTAATATAAAATTCGCCCATGCTTATTTTGCGCCCCTGCGCTATGGAGGCAAACAGCTGAACCGAAATGAGATACCCGCTAAGTACAAAAAACAAGTCAACACCGGTCCAAGCAAACACACCAGAAGATAAAACCCAGTCAGGATGACCAAACAAGCGATAGTGAAATAAAAGAACAAGTATAATAGCAAGCGCCCTTAAATGGTCAAGCCCGGCAAGGGAATGTCCCGGTATCATTTTTTTATCGGGATGGACGGGTTGAAACATAGTACAATAGCTAAATAAAAAGTAATTAGTGTTGGCAATAAAGATAATGATTATAGCTATCGGTCATTTATTTGTTTGGGGGTGATGGGTTATTGATGCTATTTAAATATTTTGATAGGATAATTCAAAACTTATCCAGAAGTACAACCAGCCCTTAGTGCAAATTTGTTTTACCTTGTGTGCTCCTTTAACAATACATAAACGCTACACTGTATGAGAAAAATGATTGCATTAACGGCAATGGCTGTCACGCTGTTGCAACATGCATTTGCCCAAATTGATGCGGGGCTGTTTCGTTACCCTGATGTTTCGCAAACACAAATAGTTTTTAGTTATGCCAACGATATTTGGATAATGCCCAAACAAGGCGGCGTAGCGGAAAAATTGAGTTCCCCGCCCGGAGTTGAAATTTACCCCAAGTTTTCTCCAGATGGTAAAAACATCGCGTTCACAGGCAATTATGACGGCAACCAGGATGTATATGTAATTCCATCTGCAGGTGGTGTGCCTGTACGTATAACTGAACATGGCTATCCCGACCGCGTGGTTGACTGGACGCCTGATGGCAAACGCATTTTGTTTGCATCCCTTCGGGAAAGCGGCCGTGACAGGTTTAACCAATTTTATACCGTAGCGGCAACTGGTGGTGCGGCTGAAAAACTACCTTTTCCGTACGCGGAGTTTGGCTCATATTCACCTGATGGCAAACAAATGGCGCTGGTATTTGAAAGCCAGGCTGCCCGTAACTGGAAACGTTATCGTGGTGGCTGGAAAGCAGACATTCACATTTTTAATTTTCAAACGCAGGCCGATCAAAATATAACTGGTGCTGCCGAACCGGGGCAGGAATTCCCTATGTGGTATGGTGATTATATTTACTTTTTATCTGACCGCGGTGCTGAGGTTAAGATGAACCTATGGCGTTATAATATCAGCACAAAAGCACTTGAGCAACTTACCAATTTTAATGAGTATGATGTGCATTACCCGTCAATGGGGCCTGAAGATATTGTTTTTGAAAACGGTGGCAAGCTTTACTTGTTTAACTTAAGCAGAAGCCAGGCGAAAGAAGTAAACGTAAGCGTGGTTACTGATAAAGCAACATTAAAACCAAGGCTTGCACCTGCAAATGATTATATACAGCATGTTGCCATAAGCCCTGATGGTAACCGTGTTTTATTGGAGGCGCGTGGTGATGTTTTTTCACTGCCTGCTGAAAAAGGTTTTGTTGAAGATATAACCCGCTCTTCAGGCTCGGCAGAACGTTCACCTGCCTGGTCTCCTGATGGTAAATCAATCGCTTACTGGAGTGATGCCACAGGCGAGTATGAGCTATATGTTTATCAAACCGTTGGCACTGCACCGGCAAAAAAACTTACATCGTATGGCGCGGGGTTCAGGTATAACCTATTTTGGTCGCCCGATAGTAAAAAACTGGCTTTTATTGACAAAGCCATGCATATTAAAATAGTCGATGCTATAAGCGGTGAAACAACGGAGGTTGATAAAGCGCTCCGCTGGTCGCATGGCAACCTCGATGGCTTTAGTTGCAGTTGGTCACCAAACAGCCGGTGGCTAACCTACAGCCGTGATTTGGAAAATTATCATAATGCGGTATTCATCTATGATACAAAAGATAAAAAGCTGCAGCAGGTTACAAATGGTTTTTATGATTGCATAAACCCGGTATTTGATCCAGCTGGTAAATACCTGTACCTTATAACAACGCAAACATTTCAGCCATATTACAGCGATATAGATAACTCGTTTATTTATGCAAATTCAAAACAACTCGCTGTTATTAGTCTGACAAAAAATACTCCATCGCCTTTAAATCCTAAAAACGATACCGTTGCTATTAAAGAAGATGATGCAGCAAAAGCAGATGATAAAGCAAAAGCAAAAAAAGACAGTGTTGCAACCGCAAAAAAAGCGCTATCGGAAGCAGCGGAAATTGATTTTGACGGATTGGAATCAAGAATGGTATTGCTGCCTTTAGGCCCTGGCAATTACAGCACATTAAGTGCATCAAAGGGGCGGCTTTATTACCAGAAATATGATAATACTGGTGCCAGCGGCAATAACCCCCCGGCATTAAAGTATTACGATATGGATAAGCTGGCAGACAAAACCATTATGGATGGCGTTGATGGCTATATACTTTCAGCAGACGGGCAAAAAATGGTTATACAAAAAGGGCCGGTATATGCAGTTATTAACGCGCAGGAAGGGCAAAAAATAGATAAAACTTTAGCCACAGCCGATATGCAGGTTATGGTAGACCCTGTGCAGGAATGGAAGCAAATTTATATGGATGCATGGCGTATTGAACGCGATTATTTTTATGACGCAAACATGCATGGCCTTGACTGGGAGAAAATTAAACTGCGTTATTTAAAAGTGCTGGAAGGCGCTATGACGCGTGATGAAGTGAATTTTGTATTAGGCGAAATGATCGGTGAATTAAACTCATCACACACCTATAAAGGCGGTGGCGATGAAGAAGAAGAAAAGAAGGGTGGTCGTATTGGATACCTGGGTGCAGACTGGCAGGCCGACGGGCAGGTTTATAAAATAAAAAATATTGTACGCGCTGCACCCTGGGATGCTGAGGTGCGCAGCCCGCTTGATATGCCGGGCATTGATATAAAGGAAGGTGATTATATACTCGCAGTAAACGGTATGCCTGTTACAACGGAGCAGGAACCGTATGCAGCCTTCCAGGGGCTGGCTGGCAAAACGGTGGAGATCACCTATAATTCTTCACCATCATTCACCGGCGCTAAAAAGGCGTTGCTTCAAACCCTGGCTGATGAAAGCAGGTTGCGTTACCTGGCATGGGTAAATAATAACCGGAAAAGAGTTGCGGACGAAACAAATAATGAAGTGGGTTATATATACGTGCCCAGTACCGGCCTTGACGGGCAAAGTGAATTGATACGCCAGTTTAATGCACAATGGGATAAAAAGGCACTTGTTATTGATGAACGTTTTAACAGCGGCGGTCAAATACCCGATAGGTTTATTGAAATGCTAAACCGCACGCCATTAGCTTTTTGGGCAATACGCGATGGCAGTGCATGGCCATGGCCACCATTTGCGCATTTTGGTCCGAAAGTGATGCTGATAAACGGCTGGAGTGGTTCAGGGGGCGATGCATTTCCTGATTTCTTTAGAAAGAAGGGGTTGGGCCCATTGATTGGCAAAAGAACATGGGGTGGCTTGATTGGTATTAGCGGTGTGCCATCTTTTATTGACAATGGCAGTATTACTGCGCCTTCATTCCGCATGTATAACCCTGATGGTACATGGTTTAAAGAAGGGCATGGCGTTGATCCCGATATTATTGTAGATGAGGACCTTGGGGCTATGGCAAAAGGTATTGACCCGCAGTTAGAGCGTGCCATAAGTGAAATAAAAGAACTGATGAAAAAAGGCTTTACAAGGCCGGTAACGCCACAGGTTGAGAAGAGAAACTAGTCTTTAAAACAGAATATATTTTAATGCCCCGGTTGCGCAGTAATGCACAACCGGGGTTTTCATTTTTGATTGGTAGATTGTTACAGCAGAATGACACAAGTTGAAACCATTAATTGCGCGGACTATTTTTTCTGGGTTAATCATTCCTAAATAATTTATTTATCTTTCCGCTACCAACAAACTGCGTATGAAAAAATCGTTACCGCTCATAATAGGCTTGCTGTTTTTATTAGCAGTTGAAATACTTAAAGTGTATTTCATTATGCCATTTCCCGGCAGCCAAAGATCTGATACCATTGATATCGCATATTTTCTTGACAAGTATATTTGGGTGCTGCGCATATTGGGTATCATCATTGTTATCAGCCCGCTATTGTATTATTTGCGAAAAGGCAGGTGGTGGCAAAAAAGCCTGCTTATAATTGTGTTGCTTGTATACGGTGTAGTGGTATACGAGTTTAATTTTAAATTTTTGGCTGACAAAATGTTCTACCAGCCAAAAGAAAAATTGTTTACAAATAATATTGCCGACAGTATTAAAAATAAACTTGTAATTGGCGTTGCCATTAATGGCGAGGCTAAGGCATATCCTATTGAAATTATTGGTTATCATCACCAGGTAAAAGACACTGTTGGCAATACTCCAATAATCGTTACTTATTGCACGGTGTGCCGTACCGGCCGTGTTTACAGCCCCTTTGTTAATGGTAAATATGAGTTGTTCAGGTTGGTGGGTATGGACCATTTTAATGCTATGTTTGAGGATGCAACAACCAAAAGCTGGTGGCGGCAGGAAAGTGGAGAAGCCATTACAGGTAAATTAAAAGGCACAGTGTTACCAGAAATACCAAGCCGCCAAATGAAATTGGCAGACTGGTTGCAATTGTACCCCAACAGCCTGGTATTACTGCCCGATACCAATTTTAAGAAACGGTATGCAGGTTTAAAAGGCTATGATATTGACACATCTCAGGGTAGCCTTGAAACAAGGGACAGCGCCTCGTGGAAATTTAAAAGCTGGGTAATAGGCGTTAAAATAAACAACGAAACCAAAGCATACGACTGGAACACGTTGGTAACGCATAAAATAATTGAGGATTCCTTTGCTGCAACCCCACTTATAATTACGCTGCAGCCAAACGGCCAAACATTTTACGGATTAAACAGGAATGTAAATGGAAAAACTTTGCATTTTACATACGATGCAACTGGTGCTGTTTTGCATGACGCGGAAACAAATAGCACATGGCAGTTAAACGGTGTTTGTACTGACGGTGCTATGAAAGGAAGTAATTTACAGCCCGTGCAGTCATACCAGGAGTTTTGGCACTCATGGCAAACATTTCACCCTGGTACTAAAACAAACAAATAAATATTTTGCAAGAAAATTGAAATATGGATCAAAAAATTGGCGAAATAATTTGGAACCTTTTAATATTTGGTGCGTTTGTGTATGCGCTACTGGTTATGCGGGGCATTGTAAAAACTTCAGTCGAGGTTAAAACACTTCAAAAACCTTCTATACTTGTTAAAATATTGGTGTACGGGGGTGTGCTATTATTTGGGATATTGGTGGTGATGGATATTATTGGAAAATAAACCATTTTTATGCAAACAGGATATTTTGTTATCGCTGGTGAAAACTGTTTTGACCAGGTAAATAATTATATTAAACAGGAATATAAAGTAGAATATGAAAAGCCGCTGCATAAAGGCATACTTTATTGCACCGAGGAATTTAGCATGCTGGCAAATAATGAATTGCTAATAGTTATAACCGTTGAAAAAGTTGACGACAAGGATGATGAGTGTGAAATTGAAATAATAGCCGGCGGCGGCGGATCAGGTATTTTTGCCGCCACATGGGGTAACGAGGAGCGGCGCGTAAGTAAATTTTATAACCGGATGTTGGATTTTTGTAATTCGGCCGGCTTTAAAATATCGGCCTTGGCTGAACAATGAGCTGGAATTTGATAAATATCAATGATATTATAAAATGGGGGTTTGTATTTACTCTACCTTTATTAATAGCCGTGTTTTTGATTTCTAGGCAGTACAGGCCTTTTATAAAGCAATGGCGTTTTAGCACTTACATTGTTGTAGTATTGTCTCTTATTATAATTGTTATAAGCGATATTATTGACTTTTATACCATTTATAAACGAGCTAAGTTGAATATTGAGGGGCCGGTTTATATATATGGCAACAATAAAAATTACATTTACTTTCATATAGCACTAATAGCAATAGTGATTTTGCTTTTTACGCTCAAAAGAATAAGACAGTCATTTATCTGGGGAATGCTAACGTTGGCAATTATTTTTTATAGTGAGTTATTAAGTTGGATATTATCTCAATCGAGAGACTATTTACCATCGTCGTGGAGTGTTTATCACCACACTTCACTATTTATTAAATATTCGCTTTGTTTTTTGATATTTAATTTGGCTGCAGCAAGTTTGTTCTTTTTAAGAAAAAAAATAATGGCAATATTTTCGGACTAAATCATAATTAATTATTGTGTATAAATACATTACATTTTTTATACTATCATCGCTATTTATTGCAAACGCCTTTCCACAGGCCCAACCCGATACTTCCATTGATGTGCAGCATTACTGTTTTAAACTTGATTTAAACGACAGTAACAATAACATCAAAGGGGAAGCAACGGTTACGGTAAAATTCCTGCAGGATGCACAACAATTGAAGCTGGACCTGGTAAAGCAAAGGGGTGACGACAAAGGTATGCTCGTAACCTCGGTTACCAGTAACGGAAAACAACTAGCGTTTTCGCAAGATTCACAGCACCTGGTTATACAAACACCTGTAGTTGCCGGGCAGGTATCTTCGTTCGCAATTAGCTATAATGGTGTACCCGCTGACGGGTTGATTATAGCAACTAATTTATATAAACACCGCACTTTTTTTGGCGATAACTGGCCCAACCGCGCACATAACTGGCTGCCCTGTAAAGACCATTTATCGGATAAAGCATCTGTTGAATTTATTGTTGCGGCACCTGAACATTACCAGGTGGTATCAAACGGCGTGCAAACGGAAGAAACAAACCTGCCTTTGCACCGCAGGCTTACGCATTGGGTAAGTGAAGCTGAACTGCCGATGAAAGTTGCTGTAATTGGCGTGGCCGATTTTGCTGTTAACTATACCGGCAATGTTAATGATATACCGGTGTATAGCTGGGTATACCCCGAGGACAGGGATACAGGTTTTGCTACTTATGCGATGGCAAAAAATATACTGTCATTTTACATAAACCACATAGGGCCTTATGCTTATAAAAAATTGGCTAATGTGCAAAGCAAAACCATTTTTGGAGGTATGGAAAATGCAAGCGCCATTTTTTATTTTGAAAAATCGGTAAGCAGCCCGGGTGCAGAGGCGTTGATGGCGCATGAAATTGCCCACCAGTGGTTTGGCAATACAGTTACTGAAAAAAACTGGCAGCACCTGTGGCTTAGTGAAGGATTTGCTACATACATGACGCACCTGTATCATGAAAACAAGTATGGTGTTGATAGTTTTAATAGTAGGTTGGCAATTGACAGGAAAGCAATTATTGCCTTCTCAAAAAAAAGGAATACTCCCATTGTTGACACAACATTTGGTAACGATATGATGCAGTTGTTAAATGCGTATAGCTACCAAAAAGGTGGTTGGGTATTGCACATGCTTAGAAGAAAACTTGGTGATACAACGTTTTGGCGCGGTATACGCGCATACTATGCGCAATACGCCGGCAAAAACGCCAACACGGAAGATTTGCAAAAGGTATTTGAAAATATAAGCGGCCAAAACCTTTCGCCGTTTTTTAAACAATGGTTATATACACCCGGCCAGCCAAAACTGGCTATTGAATGGAAATATGATGCTGCAAAAAAAGCCGTGAATATTACTATTGAGCAGGAACAAAATACATTGTTTGCATTCCCGCTTGAAGTAGGTATTGTTGATGGGGCTGCGCAAGCAATAAAAACAATTGATTTAAGTAACAAGCGCACACTTATTGAAGTGCCTGTTACAGGCAAGCCTTCGGCAATAATAATTGACCCAAATGTTAACCTGCTGTTTGATGGGGTGGTGAAAGAGAAATAGCTCTGCGGAACTTGCAGTTCCGTAGTCACATGTTGTCGCTTGCAGCGACATAAACTAATTTAAATTGTATTTTTGTTGGAAGAGGAAATAACATATAACCACGGAATTACAAATTCAGCAGAACTAAACAACAACACTGATTTCTAACAAAATAATGTGCCTTATGAGTTATGAATTTTCAGAAGGTTATAAAATACGCGACCAGGCAGCTCTTCATTTTCTCACATTTACCATAGAGGGCTGGATTGATATTTTTACCAGAAAACAATACAGGGATTTGATTTTAGATAGTTTTAATTATTGCAGGCGAAACAAACAATTGCGAATTGGCGCTTACGTTATCATGAGCAATCACATACATGTTATTTGGCAAGCAGGAAAAGATAATTTAAGCGATATAATACGCGATTTTAAAACTTTTACAAGCAAAGCTATTACCAGTGCTATAAAAAATGAGGCAGAAAGCCGCAGGGATTGGTTTTTACACATGTTTCGATATTATGCAGGCAATACCAATGCAAATGATACATTTAAAGTATGGACAAATAACAATCATCCCGAAGAGATTTATAGTCAGGAATTTATGCTTACAAAGCTATTTTATATTCATAATAATCCGGTTAGAGCAGGCCTGGTAGCGGAGCCTGCGCATTATTTATACTCAAGTGCAAAAGATTATGCAGGCAGTAAAGGATTGATTGAAATTGATTTTCTTTATTAACAGCTCTGCAAAACTGTAAATTTCGCAGAGCTATTGGTCGCTTGCAGCGACAAAGAAATTAATGTAGTATTTTTTGTTGCCAAAGGCAACACCATATTGCTGCGGAACTGCAAGTTCCGCTGAGCTACTCCAGCACCAATTCTACTACAGGTATTTCGTAAGGTGGTTTTTTGGCAGGCAAAGTTATAACTATATCGTCGCCGTCTTCTTTATATAACAATTCAGAGTTGTCATTTAAAAATTGGGCATATTTTATCTTGCCTTTGTAGCCTTGCAGTACCAATTTGCCCTGCGGGTATGCAAGCAGGTGAACATACAATCGTTTTGTGTCGCCGTTATAGGTGAGTAAGCTGTTAGAGGGAACAGAATATGCTGCAGGTGCGTAAGTGCAATTGTAAATGGCCTTATTGTTGGCATGCATCCAGTATGACAGACTGTCTAATGCATTTGTAGCACGGTAATCAAACTCGCCGCGGGCGGTAGGCCCAACGTTTAATATCAGGTTACCACCATTGCTCACTGAAGTAATTAATAATTCCAGTAATTGCCTGTGTGTTTTCCAGGTATCTTCATCACGGTAATAACCCCAAGAGCCTGAAAAGGTCTGGCAGGTTTCCCATGTTTTGCCCTTGTATTTTTCAAGTTCTTTTGTGCTTACCTGCTCAGGTGTTTCAAAATCGTAGCCATCTTCATAATCATTCAGGTCAAGGCGGTTATCTATAATAATACCCGGCTGTAGCTGGCGTATCATTTTCAGCAGTTCTTCTGAATGCCAGTCGTCCCTGCCCTTGCCATGACCATTCATGCCGGGGTAAGAAAAATCGAGCCATAAAATATCAATCTTTCCGTAGTTGGTAAGCAGCTCACGCACCTGGTTTTTAAGATATTCACGATATTTCGCCATATCCCTCCCCTTATTAATACGTACATAAGTGGCAGAATCAATCTTATCACTTGGTCTTAACGGGTGCAATTCATCTATTGTATAATCAGGATGGTGCCAGTCAAGCAGCGAATAGTAAAAACCCACCTTTAACCCCTGTGCGCGAAATGCGTTTACATATTCCCTAACAAGGTCTCTTTTTGCACCTGTATTTGTGGCTTTATAATCGGTGTATTTACTGTCGAAAAGGCAAAAGCCTTCGTGGTGCTTGGTAGTAAGTACAGCATATTTCATTCCCGCTGCCTTTGCTTCTTTTGCCCACGCTTCGGGGTTAAACAGGTCCGGGTTATATACATCAAAATATTTTTGATAACCTTCATTGCTTATGTGCTCGTGGTTCTTCACCCACTCATGCCTGGCAGGCAGCGAGTACAGTCCCCAATGTATAAACATTCCAAAGCGTGCATCCGTCCACCACTGCATCCGTTTTTGCTTTTGTTCAGGCGTTTCATTGCCAAGTCTTTTTTGTGCAAAAACTGATGTAAATAATGCGGCGCAAATAATAAGGGATTGCAGTTTAATTCTCATGACTGTGCTGTTTTGGCGTTAAGCAAACGTGCTGCAAGTTTAGTAATAATACAACACAACGACAATTTTTAGTGGTGAGGAAGTCAACCGCAAGTGCAGCTTGAGGGTTGATTTTAATATTACACTCATTGCAATATGCTAACGTGGTTGGTTATTAAGTGTTAACGTTAGTTTGGCTATGCGTATTTTTTGCAGAACGAAAGAACAATTTATTCAAACCTTTTAGCATTGGCTTTTCAATCAATTTAAAATAAGCAATGCTTGCTAGTACAGCCAGGCCTAAAATTACAAATACCCAAACATCAGGGTAAAGGAATTGCCACGCAGCGGGAATTTTTTGCAGTAAGTAAATAACTAATCCCAGCATACAAGTATGTATCAGGTAAATGGCGTATGATGCATCTCCCAATAACAACAACACTTTATTTTTAAAGATGGTGCGCTGGTAATTTTTTTCAATAAACAATAACCCCGCAACAATAGCGGCTGAGGGCATGCCCCATTTAACTACCCTCATCCAGCTATCTTTACCTGAAATGGTATTATGGGCCTCAGAAATGCCACCATACCCGTGTACTACCAGATAAATTAGCGCACCGGTTCCGGCTATTAAAAAACAATAAGCAATTATTTTAGGGATATTAATTTTTTTATATAGCCAGGCTATAATTACACCAAAGCAAAACTCCCAAACAATGGGGTTGGTTAAAAAAACATAATGTACTTCCTTAGAGTGGTGGGCGTACCCCACAACAGTTAGTATGCACAACACTAGCACAAGCAAAAGGCTTTTGTTGCGGATGGAAAAAAATATGGCCAGTGTGTACATAACATAAAATAGCCATTCGAAGCTTAGTGTCCAGCCAACAACCAGCCAGGGCGACCATATATCGTTACCGTGATCAAAAAGCGGGACAATGGTAAGTGTTTTAATGCTCGATTTAATAAAGTCAGGATCAAGCATTGCACTTCGTGAGGCTTCTACCTGGTTTAGCGCGAATAACGATAATATATAAATAATACTGGCTGCATAATACGAAGGATTGATTCTTATAAACCTTTTCTTCAAAAACTGCCAGGATTGTTTTGGCCCGTCCTGGTTGATGGTAATGTGTGATATTATAAAACCTGATATTACAAAAAAGATATCTACCCCAATAGCACCAAAATTTTGAATATACAGAAAGTTTTGCTGCCATGATGTGCCAAAAACCATTTGCACGTCAATAGCATGGCTGTAAACTACCAGCAATGCCGCAATAGCTCTTAAATATTGTATGGAGTTTAATTTTTTCAATTCCGTTAATTGCATAAATAGCCAAATGGCCAATATATCAAACTGCCTGCACTACCCATTGTTACTTTTTTCTGCGCAAGTGATTAATAATTTACCCCCCAACCTTTTTTACTTTTTCAGGCATTTTTCTTCCTGTGCTTTCTTCTCCGCGCTCGCCAGCCTCATGGTATTCTGCATCTTCGTTAACCTGCCAAAGGTCGTACAGTTCCTTTCCGGCTATTATATTACGCGCGGCAAGCATTGCCGTCATCATACTATGGTCCTGGTTATTGTATTTATGCATACCGTTTCGGCCGGTTAAATGCAGCCCCTTATAGTTCTTCAGTGCTTCGCGTATGCTTTGTACGTGTGCTTTATAATTTTGATCGTACACCGGGTACGCCTTTTTTTGCCGTACCACATACCCGTCAACAATATCAGTTGCATTTGCAAGTCCTATTTGCTCAATTTCTGTTTTGCCAAGTTCAATTAAATGTTCATCGGCACTGTCCCACATGCCATCACCTTCAAAACAAAAATATTCAAGCCCGTAACATGCCATCGTTTCATCAGGCACCATGTAAGGGCTCCATGATTTAAAGTTTTGCACGCGCCCTACCTTTACAGATGCATCGTGAATGTAAATCCAATTGTCAGAAAATCTTTGCTGGTCTTTCAATATCAGCACAACTGTAATAAAATCCCTGTACCCTAATTTTGATGCGGCATCAAGCGCATTTTGAGGAACCTGTGGATGTATGTGTGGCACCAGCTCACGCATAGGTGCAGATGAAATTATATGGTCAAAGCCGCCAATTATGTCATCCCCTAATTTAACTGACCATGATGAATTATCTTTTTGATAAATATCGTTTACCGCTTTACCCATAACCAGCTTTCCCCCCAGTTGTTCAATTTTTTTAACACAGGCCTCCCACATCATACCAGGGCCTAATTTAGGGTAGCGGAATGTATCAATAAGCGTTTTAATTACCTTGTCTTTATCGCTGGTTACTTTTGGTTTAAAAAGTGCATTTTTTATAGCGCTGCTCATCGACAGGCCTTTTATACGCTGGGCAGCCCAATCGGCGGAAATCTCCTTGCAAGATATGCCCCACACTTTTTCGGTATAGGTTTTAAAAAATATATTAAACAGGCGCTTGCCAAAATTATTTGTTACCCAATCCTCAAAGTTCGCCGGGTTTTTTACGGGGAATGCTTTGGCCTTCATGTAACTCAATACGCACAAAGCAGACTTTATTACACCTAACTTAAACAGCGCTTCAGAGGCAACCAGCGGGTATGAGAAAAACTTATGGTTATAATAAATACGGGAGCTTCTTGGCCGTTCAAGCATTTCATCACCCAATATCTCCGTCCAAAAATCCTCAACCTCCTTGCTTTTTGAAAAAAAACGGTGGCCGCCAATATCAAAATGGTAGCCTTTATAGGTTTCAGTTCTTGAAATTCCGCCTACGTATTTAGCATCTTTTTCAAATACAGTTACTTCATGGCCGGCTTTGGCTAACAAATAGGCCCCGGTTAAACCGGCGGGGCCTGCACCAATTACTGCAATTCTCTTTTTATTTTGTTCGGTCATGTACTAAGTTTTAGGTTGTTTTAGCAGGGTACGATTATCGCTTGCGATAATATTATTTTTTGCGGGTGTAAAAACTACTATTAAACATGCAATAAGCATTATTCCTTCTCCATATTGGCCAAGCCAAAAGGTTGAGGGGTAAGTGTGGTTTAGTACAAGCCCCAGCAACATAAGCGCAGCAGCAAGCCTGTTGCCGTATGCAATAACCACAAATGCCCCAAACATCCAAATTATAAAATTGTAATCACCTCTTGGCGCGGGTATGCAAACATCGGCAACAATATAAAAAATAAAACTGGCTGCCATTAACTGGTAAGGTAAAATACTTTTATATTTTTTACGCATTAAAAAAATAATAGCCGCCGTAATAGCCAAAGTTATTAATGAATAAAACAGGGTATTGGTAATAGTTATTTTGTTATTGAGCAGGTAAGACTGCAGGGGGTATAACAACCCTGGCTTTCTTCTGCCGCCGCGAAGCGCAAAAATTTTATTCCAGTCAACCGGTTCGTAGCAGTTGCCCGCGGCTTTAATGGCGATTATTTTTTTAAATGGTTCCTGCTTGTTAAAATAGTGTGGGTTTTCGTAGCTGTACAACTTCATACTTTGCTGGTACTCTTTCCAGTAATAAACAGTATGGGTAAAAACTGTAAAAACCGCTAATAATGCAATACCGGCTATAAGCCCTTTTATAAGTTGTTTGTTGTAGTATAGCAAAAACAGGGGTGCAGTTAAAATAAAAACCGGCCTGCAAAAAATGGCTAATGCAAAAACAACCCCAAACATAAAATTATTGCCCCTGCTTAGTAATGCCATAAGTATTAAAAAAAACAGGGCATATAAAACATACACCTGCCCATCAAGGTGGAAGAAAAAATACCGGGAAAAAAGAAAGAATAGTAATAGCGAAGCACACTGAATATACCGCCGTATTACACTTTTGGTTAAATAAATAACAAGCGTAAAACAGCAGAAAAAAAGAAAATACTCGATCCAGAAATATATTTTTTTTGAGTCGCACCTTGTTAAGTTAATAAAGGGTGTATGCAGGTAAGTAACAAAAGGCGTGGATGTTAAACCGGTAACCGCCGGCTGTTGTGTTGTAAGTGTATCAACGCGTTTATTGTGATAAAAATAGGCTGAGCTGTCTTCAGCCATATCCCTTGCACCCTGTATTTTAATGTGCAGGTCGCCAAAGGCAAAATTGTTTATAAAGCTATAATACCGCGTTGCGGAAACAATTAAACATATAATTACAACCAGGTAAGGCAGGTACTTTACAGCTTTGCTCATAAAAAAGCCGAAAATTACAGTATGAAGACTACAATCTGCACTGTTTGATGCGCAGGTGGCATTAAATCTGTATTATAAATTATACTTTAAGGTAATATAATGGGTAGTTTTTATTCTAATCAATTTTTGAAGAAGGTGTGAATATGGAAAGAATTTACGTTTGGCAGCAGTTTATACTAACTGAATTCGCTGCCTGGTATTAGGGTACCGATAGTTTGGGACGGGCGCATACCTGGGCAAATTTTTTTAATAACTTGTATTTCTAAAAGCCTCAAGCGCCTTAGTTGGCCTTCCGTTATTGCCCCAGGCGCTAAGGCCATAGTGGCTCCAGCTTCTTGCACCTTCAGGCTCCCAATATATAACACCCAGGCCTTTGTGGCCCGGCACCTCTTTTACTTTATTTTGTACGGCAATCAGCATATCGTAGGTATTCTGTACTTTAAAATCCTCACCGCCAACCTCAACCACCATTACTTCTTTGTTGTAACGGAATGCCATATCCTTAAGATTATTGCCCAAATCGTCTATCGATAGTGTATAATCCGGATTTCCTTTCAGCCAGTATGGATAGTATGATAATCCTATAACATCATATTTTGAATGGTAGGCAGTAGCACTGTCAAACCAGCGCCTGAACTTTGCATTATTGCTGCCTTCGTCAACATGCAGTATAACTTTGCTTGAGGGACTTACAGCCTTAATGGCCTCATAGCCTTTATTAATGAGTTGCGATAGCGTAGCCCAATTCCTGGTGCTTCCCTCCGGATAAATCATACCACCTGCAGTTTCATTACCCACCTGCACCCATTCAGGTGTTACGCCATTCTTTTTTAACGCATCCATTACACCAAATGTATAATCATACATATCTTTCAGCAGGGTAGTAAAATCATGGCCTTCCCAAGCCTTAGGTTTTTTTTGCTTACCGGGGTCGGCCCAGCTATCGCTGTAATGAAAATCTATTAATATTTTCATCCCCAATTTTTGTGCCCTTACTGCCATGGCAACGGTTTCGTCTTTACTGCAATGGCCGCTGGCTTTGTCGTTTGATGGGTTAACCCATGTTCTTAACCGAATGGTATTAATGCCATAGCCTTTAAGTATTTTAAAGCAATCCTGTTCAACGCCGGTGCTGTCATAAAATTTATATCCCGTTGCTTCCATTTGCGGCAACCAACCAACATCAGCGCCCTTTGCAAAAAACGGTGCGGCACCCTTATGCAGTTTTTTATGTGCAGTGCATGCCGCCAGTACCATAGTTGTTAAAACAGCAGGCAGTATTATTTTTATCAGCCGGGTCATATTTTTTAATAGATAAGTTAAAGGTAGATGTTATATGAAACCCAGGAACGTGTAGCTGATAAAAATTTATTGCCCATGCCTTTTTAAGTCAAACCCCTGTTTGCATAATTCCTCCACCATTGTTATTTGGCAGAATTTTCTTGTATTATTTGGATGGAATACGAGTAGGGGGGCTTGAGTTCTATTATTGTTGTAATTTAAAATAGCGGTGTAGTTAAAAAAATTGGCAAAACTAAAAACCATGCAACATCCGTTAGCCAGGGTTGACTTTATTCCCTGGCCTTATTACAAATTTTTTAAAAATGGCTTATTTTTTATGCCTTATTACGGGGCTTCTTCAATAATTACTGTTTAAGAATTGTTTCTTCCCAGGTCTCAGTTGTTGTTGTTGACAACCTGTTGCCAGCTATATCTATATATCCTTTTACCTGGCTTTTAAATAATTTATTCAAAACAATCCCGGTGGCAACATCAAGTTCTATTTTCCCGGTAAAGCTGCCTTGCAAATCTTTCACTAACGCAATGCCGTTATCGCTGCTTGAAGCCTTAATTACAATTGTGCCGCCAAAACTAATGGTCATTCTGCTGTTTGAAATGCTGCTAACAGTATAGTTTATAACCCTGTTGCCATTATCAGTAATAAGCGAGTCTGCCCATGAGGTGCCACGCTTAATATCGCCGGAAGGAAGGTTAACGCCCAACTCAAAGTTGCTGCCTATTATAACAGGGTCTGGAACGGTTATATCTGCCGCAGTCTTTTTAGAATCTCCTTCAGCCCTGCTGTTTACCACTGAAGTAATGTTTCCTTTTAAATCTGTAGATACAGTTGTAAGCCTGTGCAGCATGGCCCTGTACGACTGTATGATCTTTGAAACAGAATCAGACGGCTGATCCGAATTAAACTGCATGTGCTGACCTGCAGCATCCATGCCCGATGCTATTTTTTTAACGGTTATATTAAATGTGCACCCAACGCCTGAAACTCCGGTTACATTGTAATATTTAACAACGGTATCTGCCATCTTAATTATAAGCGGGTTTTGCCCTTTTCTTTCAAACGTTCTTATTGACGTGCTTATAATGTTGTTTTGCAGGTTTTCGCCGGCAGCAAAGGCTATGCTGCGTTTTGCAGGCTGCGCGTTAACCGCTGATACAGCCGCAGAAATAAGTAGCCATATTATGTTTTTCATTTGTGTTTAGTTTAATAGCCGCGGTTAGTGGGGTCAAAAAAATGAGTGATCCAATCGACAAACTGCTGCCATGGGGTTGGCTCGCTTGGTGCTGAAGTCTTCGGGTCAGATTTAGACCCCGGGTCATTTGTAGTGCCTGAGTTTGTGCTGGTATTTGTACCACTGCTGTTTGTGGGGCCTGGCGGAGGCGGCGGAGGCAGTGGGGGCGGTGGTGGAGGCGGCATAGGCGGCTGTATTGGCGGCACATTTGCATTAGACCTTGTTGATTGTGAAAAACTTTTGGATGGCAGGCTTATTACTGTACATGCAAGCAGCAAACAGAAAAGTAAACGTTTCATTTTTTTTAAATTAATGGTGAAAAGATAATGAGTGCCCTATGCTAAAAACAAGATGTGGCTTGTCGCCGGAAAAATGTGTTAGGTCAGCGATGCCGATGGTTACTCCGGGGCAACCTTTAAACGGTATAAAGCCTGCGGAAAAGCCAAGGTTTATACCAGTCCATTCTGCATTGATGTTTATATGCGGCAAAATTTCGTAGGAGATATTGCCAAAAATAATGGTGCCGTATTTGCCTTTTCCTTCAGCAATATCCTTGGGGCTTTTTGTAGCATAACGCCCGCTGCCAAAACCTATGGAATACGCCATCCTGGATACCCCGCGCGTTCGTGAAGGCAAGCTTTGTATGGCATGACTGTAAATAATATAAAAGCTTGAGCCTGCATCAGATTTTGATTTATCGGGAAAAAGGTTTTCTCCACCAACGGCAACGCTGCTTCGCCCACCAATAAAATGGCTTGCGATAAAACTGTAAGAAAAATTATCGAAACTGCTTACATCGTTTACATTTAAAATGGTGGTGAAATTTATAAACTTAACTGAGTTGCCAAAACATAGGCCGCCGGAGCC